>Ga0099364_10004518_pt1 | contig 21065 bp, 22 predicted proteins | sample TergutTh196P3_FD_73070 | JGI IMG/M metagenome (GOLD analysis project Ga0099364, IMG submission 73070) | Microcerotermes parvus P3 segment gut microbial communities from Pointe-Noire, Republic of the Congo - Th196 P3 | ecosystem: Host-associated > Arthropoda: Insects > Digestive system > Gut ... | reverse complement strand
TGCTTGGCATCTGGATCGCCGGGGCCATCGAAACAAAATGGCTCAGCTGGATCTTTGCCGGCTTTTTGATTCTGGTCGGCTTGAAGGAATTATTCAGCAAGACGAAGCCGGAGGAGCAGGCGTAAAGATGCTGCGCTCCTCCCCTTTCGTGACGCACCCGCGCAGGCAGTCTATCAGCCAAACGGCCAGCACGCCCAGGGCCGCGCCCAGGGTATTGAGCAGCAGATCGTCGATATCGCAATGGCCGAATCGAAACGCCCATTGGAGCAGCTCCATCGCCAGGCTGAAGGCCATGGGAATCAGGATGGAGATGGCCGCGCTCCGGCGGAACTGCCCCCGCAGAAAGAAGCCCATGGGGCTGAACATTAGAATGTTTCCCAGAAAATAAAAAATATTTTCGTAAAGCGTATAATGCCCTTCCCGGATCAAGCTGAGGTACTCCAGCACCATCCGGAACGGCACGAGGTTGGGCGGCATATACCCGGTGGACTCCATGCGCGCCAGAAGGAAGCCGTAGAGCAGCACAAAGGCGTAGAACACCAGAAAGCCCGTACCGGCGATTTTGCGGTACGCGTCAAAGCCCTGCCGGAGTTCCGGCCTGACGCGGTTCATGGGCAGCAGTGCCCGATAGAGGCACGCCGTAAGAAAGGCCGACAGCGCCGCAGCCAGCACAGCCATGGGGCGGTCATAGAAGAAAACATAGATCCATCCGCCAGGCCAGCTTTGGGCGAGCTGAGCCTGGAGCTGGACATAACCCGCCGCCAGCAGCGCCGTGCCGAGAAAAAGGTTGAGCCCAACGGCGCCCGCCCTCATTCCGCCAGGCAGGAACAGCGCCAGCACGGTTACCGCCGCGCTGAGCACGATGGGGCTGCCGAACTGCCAGAGAAAGCTCCATGAGCGGAACGCGGGCAGCACGCACAGGCAGTATAATACACCAAATGCGCAGGGCAGCAGAATGCGCGGCCATGCGCTGGATGCTTGTATGTTTTTTGTTTGTTTCATAATTGACCTCATTTGTGGCCAGGTGGCCAAGGCATCAGCACCGGCGACACCGGTCCAAATAGCTCTGCAAAATGACCACCGCCGCCACGGCGTCCACCACGTTCCTGCGCTTTTGTCCGCGAACGTTGGCTTCGTTCAGCGCCCGGTGGGCCGAGACCGTGCTCATCCGCTCGTCCCAAAGCTCCACAGGGAGCTTTAGTCTGGCTTCCAGCTGCTTGGCCAGGGCTTCGCAGGCCCTGGCTTTTTCGCCGAAGCTTCCGTCCATATTGCGCGGCAAGCCGAGGACGACCCTCTCCGCGCCGCGTTTTTCCGCTATATCGGCGACGGCGCGCAGCAGCGTGTCCCTGCCCTGCGCATGGATCACCGTTACGGGGCAGGCCAACACACCCAGCGCGTCGCTGACGGCCACGCCGCTGCGTTTTTCGCCGTAATCAAGGCACAGGACGATCATATCATTCGCCTTTCGATTTATTTGTAGGGGTTCAAAATTTTGAACCCCTACGCGTTAATTCCCGCCGAGAATTTGGTTGACCCAGCCCCAGGGATCAATCGTGACGCCGCCGCCATTGGTGCCGTCGGAGGGGGACGTGGTCAGGACAGGCGCGGCGCAGCTGCCGCAGTTCTTGGGGATGTTGTCTTTTTTGTACCAGCCGGTGGCCTTTTCAGCGCAGTGATCCCCGGCGATAAGGCCCGAGCTCTTGCAGTAGCTGCGCGACACCGCGTTGTCCGAGGTGGGGAATTTCTTGCCGGAATCCAGATCTTTGTGGATGCGGTTGAAGACCTCCGTCCAGATTCTGGCCGAGGGGTTTTGCATGGTGCCCAGATCCTTGGGGGTGTCGTAGCCCAGCCAAACGGAGCCCACATAATAGGGCGTGCCCGCCGCGAACCAGCGGTCCTTGTTGTCGCTGGTGGTGCCTGTCTTGGCGAAATAGGGGAATTTGCTGATATACTGGCGGTTGTCTCCGCTGCCATAGCCGCTCACGGGCACGGTGGCCAGCATTTTGTTCATCACCATGGCGGTTTCCGCCGAGAAGGCCCGCTTGACGATCTGGTCGCGCTCAAGCACCATTTCGGTGCCCGTGTTGTTGGTCACCTTGTAGTAGCAGAAGGGCGAGTAATACATGCCGCCGTTGCCGAAGGCGGCATAGGCCGCGCACTCCTCCAGGGTGCTGAAGCCGTTGTACATACCGCCCACCGCCACGGAGGGCAGTACCATGTCGTTGACCTTGTCGAGCTTTTGAAAGCCGAAGTTATCCCGGAGAAAGTTGAACGAGCCCTCTACCGTCAGATATTCATTCACCGTGCGCGCGGCGACGGTGTTGAGGGAGCGCTCCAGGGCATATTGCACCGTGACCATGGCGCCGGTGCCTAGGGTGCCGTCGGCGTTCTTGGGCCACATCATGCCCTTGTAGGCGAAGGCCTGGTTCTTGATCATGGTGGACCAGGTGATGAGGTTTTTCTCAATGGCCGCGCCGTAATTGAAGGGCTTGATGGTGGAGCCCGGCTGCCGCCAGCTGGCCGCCGCGCGGTTGAGGCTGCGGTTGCCCGGCTTTTCCCCCGCCTGCCCAGCCAGCGCCACCACGCGTCCCTCATAATCCATGATGGTCATGGCGGAGTTGATGGGATTCTCGCTGCTGCCCTTGAGGTCGGAGAAGGTGACGCGCTTGCGGTAGACCTCCTCCAGGCTTTTCTGGATATCCATGTCCACGGCGGCATAGATTTTCAGGCCGCCATAATAGACCTTTCGCGTGGCCTCTGTCCGGGACATCTCCCGCTGCTTCATGAGGTCCTCTATCACGGTTTCGATGATAAAGTCCACATAGAAGTTGTTGATTTCCTGGGGCTGCGCGCTGGGCTGCGCGGTCTTTTTGGGCTTATAGCCCTCGCTGTTGGTGAAGACCATCTCATAGGCGACGGCCTCGTCATACGTCGCCTGGTCGATGATTCCCTGCTCCTTCATAAAGAACAGGCAGTCAATCTGCCGTTCGCGGTTGTTTTCGGGATTGATCAGCGGATCGTATTTATACGGGGCCTGGGTGATGGCGGCCAGCGCCGCGCATTCGGCCAAATTGAGCTCGTCCACCTCCTTGCCGTAGTATTTCTCCGCCCCGGTGCGGATGCCATAGCAGCCGTTGCCCAGGTAGAGCGTGTTGAGGTAGGCCTCCAGGATGACGTCCTTGGAGTAATTCTTTTCCAGGTTCAGCGCCGTGAGGATCTCCCGGAATTTGCGGATGGTGGTGACGTCCTTTTCTCCCGTGAGGTTTTTTATGAGCTGCTGGGTCAGCGTTGAGGCGCCCTGGGAAAAGCCGTACTGGGTCATGACGCCCGCCAGGCGCACCCAGTCCACGCCCTTGTGCTCCCGGTAGCGCTTGTCCTCCAGGGCGATATAGGCGTCGAGCATATTCTGGGGGATGTCCTCCAGGTCGATCCAGATGCGGTTTTCCTCGCCGTGGAGCCGGGCGTATTCCACCTCTTCCGCCTCATCACCCTTGCTGTCGTAAGCATAGATGATGGTGGTGAGGCTTTGGTTGGCCTTTTCCTCCTCCAGGTTGATCACCGGCTCGCCCCCAACCACGGCATTGACGTGGATGAAGAAATAGCCTCCGACAATTCCCGTGGTAAGAAAGCCGACGAGGAACATGGAAAGCAGCGTCATCGCGATGCCGCGCAGCACCCGGAGAAAGGTGTTGGGCTTTTTCCTCTGTTTTTGCTTGAGCTGTTTCGCCATTGCGTATAATCCCTTCTTTGTGTCCTGAGTATAGTATGGGAAGAAATGGACAATCTAATGTATATGAAATATAAACATAAAGCAAAGGTGGTATTTTATGATGCGATATTCAAAAAAATGGTTGCCGCTGTGCGTGCTCACCGCCTGCGTGCTGCTCATCACCACCATCAACCTCAGGCGCGCTCCCCCGGCCGGCGACCATCCGCCCACCAGCGAATTCACGCAGCCCTATCAATATCTCCTGCGGGAGGAGGGCGGCGACAGCCTGGTCATTTATCTGATGGAAAACGGCGCGCCCGAGAAGCTTGCCTCTCTTCCCGCCGCCCTGGACGACCTGCCTCTGGCCGACCGCCGGGATTTGGCGCGGGGCATTGCCTTGCGCGACTCCGACCAGCTGCAGCGCGCGCTGGAGGATTATATCAATTAACAATTGACAATGAACAATGAACAATTAAGCTGGTGCGCGGAAGGGCCATATTGTAGTGCTTTTAAGATGAATGAAGGCATTTGCTGAAGCTGGCCAAATTGTTAATTGTTAATTGTTAATTGTTCATTGCCTAATTCCCTGTCTCGGCGATAGGAGGCCTGCACCGCTTGCGATATCGCGTGGGCGAAGCGGTTTTCCCGCAGAACATTGATCCCCGCGATCGTCGTGCCCCCCGGCGAGCACACCTTGTCGATGAGCTCGTAGGGGTGCCGTCCGCTTTCGGCCACCTGCTTCGCGCTGCCCAGTACGGTCTGGGCGGCGATTTCCAATGCCTGGGCCTTACCCAGGCCAACGGTGACCCCCGCCCGGGCCAGCTCATCGATGAAGAGGTAAACAAAGGCGGGCGCGCTGCTGCCCATGGCCAGAAAGGCGGAAAAGTAACGCTCCTCCAAACGCAGCGCCTTGCCGAAGCTGGCGCAGTACCGCTCCACAAAGGCGAGCTCTTCAGTCGAAACGCTCTCTGTGGGGCAATAGGCCGTAATGGCCTCCCCCACCGTGGCGTTGATGTTGGGCATGAGCCGCACGGCACGTGGCGCGTATGGCAGCGCCCTCGAAATGCCGGCAAGCTCCACCCCTGCCGCGATGGAGATGATCAGGGGGTTTCTTGCCTTCAGCGCGCCGCCCAGGGATGCCAGCAGCGCGGGCAGATCCTGGGGCTTCACGCCGAACTGGACAATGTCCGAGCGCTCCACAAGCGCGGCCGCGCTGAGGGCTATTTGAGCGCCGGAGGCTTTTGCGGCGGCCTGGGCGGCCTGGGCGTTTTTATCGTACAAAATGATATCCTGTGGCTCCAGAACGCCGGAGCCCACCGCCGCCCGGAGCATCGCCCCGGCCATGACGCCGGTGCCGATCATGCCTAGCTTCATGCTTCTTCCTCCTGAGATACGTCAGATAGGTCCAATTCGGATGTGCAGTATCTGCATTTGACCGCCGCGGCCGGAACCTCGGATTTGCAATAGGGGCAGGTCTTTTCCGCGGGCTCTTTTTCTTTTTCTTCGGCTTCGGCCTCTGGTTTTTTCAGCTTTTTTGATACTTTTGTCATGCTGCGCACCAAAAGGAAGATCAGCAGCGCGATGATGAAGAAGTTGATCACCGCCGTGAGCAGCGCGCCGTAGGTGATTACCACATGCCCGGCCTCTTTTGCCGTTTCAGGCGTCAAGGGGGGGACATCCGGGTTTTTCAGCCCCGTCATCATGGAAAGGTCCAAATATCGCCGGCTGAAATCCACCCCTTTTGTGAACCAGGCGATGAGAGGCATAATGACGTCGTCAATCACCGAACGGACAATGGCCTGAAACGCGCCGCCGATGACCACGCCAATGGCCAGGTTGATCACGTTGCCCTGGGTGATGAATTCCTTGAATTCCTTCCAGAAATTCTTCTGCGATTTGACGAGCTCTTTTTGCGTATCCGCCGCGCGTTTGCCCAGCTTTTTCCCTTCTTTGCCCATGACGAGCCTCCCTTAGCACTAATTAATCTATTTTACACTTTTTCGGCGCGATTTGCAAGCAAAAAAGAGAAATTCCGAAAAACATTTGCGTTTTTCGGTCTTCTGCGGTATAATTTCCATAGAGAAGGGGGCTAAAAGCATGCTGTTGACCATTGACGCCGGAAATACCAATATCACGCTGGGAGCCTATACGCTGGGCGAAACGGCGCGGGAGGACGCGCTGCGCTTTCAATCGCGCCTGGCTACGAACCGGAGCCTTACCCGGGACCAGCTGGCTGTGGAGCTCATGCAGGCGTTCCGGCTCCATGGGCAGGACCCTGCCGCGTGCGAAAACGCCGTGATCAGCTGTGTGGTGTCCGAGATGACCGGAGCCCTGGCCGACGCCGCGGGGATGATCACCGGGCGCGCGCCCCTGGTGCTGGCGCCGGGGGTGAAAACGGGGCTGAACATATGCATCGACAACCCCGCCCAGCTGGGCGCCGACCTGATCGCCGGCGCCGTGGCCGCCAAGGCGCTGTATCCGCTGCCCTGCCTGGTGGTGGACCTGGGCACCGCCACGAAGCTCAGCGCGGTGAACGAACGGGGGGACTTTTTGGGCGTGGCGATTTCGGCGGGCGTGGCGATCTCCCTGGAGGCCCTTGCCGCCCACACCTCTGCCCTGCCCCGCATCGGGCTGCGCGCGCCGGAGCGCACCATCGGCACGAACACCCTGGACAGCATGCAGTCCGGCATGGTGTTTGGTACGGCCTGCATGATCGACGGCATGGCCGGGCGCATGGCGCAGGAGCTGGACGCGGAATATGTTACGATCGTGGCCACGGGCGGTCTTTCGAAGGATATCGTCTGCCACTGCGCCCATGAGGTGATCTATAACGGAGAGCTGGTATTGTATGGCTTGAAGGAGATCTACCGCAAAAACAAGGCTTAACCGCGCCTGGATTTTGACAGGCGCGCAAAGCGAATAAAAAAGCGCTGTATCCGGGATACCGGAACAGCAGCAAGGAGGAGCATCATGTCAGAGCAAACCATGTCAGAGCAAATTTCCCGGGCAAAATCCCCAAGAAGCAACCGCGTTTTCCTGTTCCAGCTCAGCCTGTACGCCATGCTGACGGCACTGATCATCGTGATGACAGTGACCCCTATCGGCTACCTGAACTTCGGCCTGCTGAGCATCACGCTGATCCACCTGCCGGTGATCGTCGCGGCGGTGACGCTGGGCCGCGCGGGCGGCGCGGCCATGGGCGCCGTGTGGGGCGTCACCTGCGTAATCAAGGCCATCGTCGCGCCCCCCAGCCCCATTGAGGGCATCATTTTCCGCAACCCCGTGGTCGCGGTATTGCCGCGCGTGCTCATGGGCTTCCTCGCCGGGCTGATTTTCTGGGCGATGACGAAAAAAGGCAGGGACATCCGGCTTTCCGCGGGCGTTTCGGCGCTTTGCGGCGCGCTGACCAATACGGTGCTGACCCTGAGCATTCTGTATCTGTGGTATCACAGCGATATCGGCCTGGGGCCCGCGGCCAGCTTCGGCGGGCTGGGCAAATTTATCGGCGCGGCTTTTGCGATCAACGCCCCGGTGGAAATCGCGGCGGCGGTTGTGCTGGCTGTTCCGGTGTGCGTGGCCGTGCGAAGGCTTACGAGGAGGATGGCGTAAGCGCCGGCGCAGCCGTCAGCTTTTCCGCGATCACCGTAAATATCATCACCATAAACAGATAGGGTATGGGGGCGAACACGCCGGGGTTCACCAGCGACATCATTTCAATGCCGAGAAAGGCGATGAACAGCGTCAGGTGAAAGAGGTGAAAGAGCTCCCGCTGTTTGGGCAGAAGGAGCCTCAGGCGCGCGATAAACTGCCAGCCGTAGGCCAGCGCGCCCATGAGGCCCATGCTGCCCAGCACCTGCAGCGGTCCGCAGTGGTACCAGCAAAGGGCGAAGTCCTTGGAGGGGTGCTTGTCGCGGTTGCCCATGTAGCCCAGGCCCGTGCCCGCGATGGGGTGCCGCAGGAAGTCCAGGACGGCGCGGACATAGAGCCCGCCCCGGGCTTCGTCGAGGCCGTCTGTGACCGCGGACCGCAGCCGCTCCAGCGTGGGGCGTAAAAAGGTGTAGAGATCCCGCGAGAGCATGACCAGCGCCACCGCCAGAAGGCCGCCAACGGCAAGGTAGATCACCCGGTGGCGCTTATCGGCGAACAGCAGCAGCGTCAGACAAAACAGCAGCTCCACGGAGCCGAACAGCAGCCCGCCCCGGGAACCGGAAAGCAACAGGCCCGCGTACATTGCGGCTCCGGCCAGCAAGAACGCGGGCTGCTTCAGCGCCCGGTAAAACGGAAAGGGCAGCACCAGCATCAGAATGCTGGAAACATTGTTGCGCCACTGGAAGGCCAGGGTGGATTTTGTCTCGATCACCCGGGGCAGGTGTTCCAGATAGTGGTGGAAAATCATAAAGCAGGCCAGAAGCCCCACGGCGATCATTCCGCGGGTAAAGGCCTTGAGAAAGGCGTCTTTGTCGCGAATCTCAATCCGGCTGTGAAAGAGGCAGTAAAGCAGCAGCATGCCGAAGCCCAGAAAGAAGACATGGTACAGCGCCCCCGGCGCGAAATACTCCTCCCGGGAAATCGCGCCGGCCCCCCCCAGCGTCGCCGCGGCCGAAACCGCCAGCATGGGCCAGAAGGCCTTTGCCTTTTTTATCCGGAAGGGGCGGCGGTAATAGACGAAGTGGAAAATCAACGAGGCGAACAGCGGAAGGGTGATCCACCACAAAGGGCGGAAAAAGGAGTAGGAGTCGTGCAGCTTCAGCAGGAACAGGCTCGCGAACAGCGACGGGGCAAGAAAGGCCAGAACATCGTCGCACAGGGCGAAGGTGACGCAGATGATGCAGAGAAAGAGCGCTATCCCCACGATTTCGGCGTGCAGGACGATGACCAGCGCCGCCAACGCAAACTGCGCGGCGAGGATGCCCGAAGACATCCAAACGCCGCGCGCGCGCGCAAGCCACTGCGGGATAGGTTTATGTTGTTCCATGGAAGTTCCCCTTGCGTGTTTCGGCTTTAGAAGGAGATGTCCGTCTGGGCGTTTTTGCTCTCAATGTAGGACAGGATCATCCGCTCGGCGGTTTTGCGGGCGGCTTGCAGGCCCCAGCCGTGGGGTACCGTGGCGTATTCCTTCGTGAGCTCCTCCGTGTAGCTGTCGTAGTCCTCGCTCACATGGCTGTCGGCCAGCTCATTTTTCCAGATGAGGTCCTCCGCGTTGTTCTTGCCAAAGAGCACCAGCGCGTAGCCGCCCGGGGTGCTGTCGCCCGCGGGGAATTCGATGATCTCAATATCGCCCTCCTTGCGGTCGCCGGAGAAGATCCAGCTTTCCACGACGGCGACGTTTTCGTTGGGCGACGCTTTTTCCAGCAGAGCGCTCAGCTCATCAAATTCATGCTCCTCATGGCCCTCGTGCTCCGTGTGCTGCGCAACGACCTGTTCGCGGTACAGCTGATCGAAGGCCTCGGCAGACGAACCCAGCGCTTCATATTCAGCCAACAGAGCCTCGGTATCCGCCAGGGTTTTCTGTTTGGCTTCGTCGCTGACGGCGCCTTCGGCGTCGGCCTCATGCTGCATCGGCAGGAAGTAATAGTCCACCGTGTTCAGCACGTATTGTTCCTTGGTCATGAGAACCGCGTAGAAATACCCCTCGTCATCGATCACGGCCTTGTCGCCGGCTTTGCGGGCAGCGTCAAAGGCCCACTCGGAGAGCTTGTTTTCCTCTTTCCGGTAGCGGTTCAGCGCGGTGGCGCTTTCGGCGTCGTAGTCGGGCAGGGCTTCTTTGTCCACAGCCTCGCCGGCGGCCTTAAGGAAGCTGGCCTCGTCGCTGACAGCGGCCAGGAACTGGTCGGCGGTGCTTTTTACCCGCGCATCCGCTTCCTCCTGGCGCTTTTGCAGGGCTTCCTCGCTTTCGTCCTCCTCCGGGCTCAGCAGCTCCTTGGTGAAATAATAGTAGCGCAGATCCAACATGTTATAAGCGGAGGGGTCCTCGTCGTATTCCGCCTGCAGCATTTCGTCGGTATAGGCCGTGCGGAATTCCTCGCGCTTGCGCTCCTCAAAGGCTTCCACGATCGCCCGGCGCTCCTGGATTTTGCGATAACTGCGCTGGGTAATGCCCGGGGTGTAGTTCAGCCGCAGGAAGACCGACAGCCCGAGGTTGTTGGAGCTCGCGGTGGTGCGGAGGCTTTCCATGCCCTCGTCGATTTCTTTGGCGGCTTCCTCAGAGAGAGCCACCTTGGCTTTTTTGGCCTCCTGATACAGGGCCAATTCCGTCTTTAAGGCGGCATTGGTTATGTTGGCCAAATAGATTTCCCAGTCGTAATATTCGTCCTCGGCGCCCTCCTCGGCGCCGGGGCGCTTATATGGGCTCGACTGCCCAAAGGGCGACATTGTGACATCAAGCCCGAGGATGTTCTGCCCGTACATCTGGCTGTATTGATCCGCCATGTACGCCTGATTATAATAGGTTTCGTAGTAATAAAACGCCCATTCCGGCCCAAAGACGGTCTGCGAGCCAACCTTATAGGCGGGCATCACCCTGGCCGGGAGCCCGGTGAGCTCCGGCTTCAGGAAGATCGCGCCCAGGCCCGCCAAAACGGCGACGGCCAGCACGACAGCGATGGCTTTTGCCGCCAGAGAGGTGGTGTCCACCTTCGTTTTTTTCTTGCTGCGGCGCTTCGCCTCCTGCTGCTGCCATTTTTTGCGCTCCAGCGCGAATTTTTCTTCAGCGGTGAGTTTCTTCTTTGCCATAGAGCCTTGTCCCTTCCTGGATTAAAATTTTGGAGCATAACAATGCTATTCTATACTATTTCTTTGCATATTACAAGAGCTAGAATCGAATTTTCAAAAAAATTTCAAGAAATTTCATGAATTCGCGGCATAATCCGGGAAAAGCTCCCCAATAAAGGGAACATCCGGCACGGAAACGTCGAGGCCATTCAAATATTCCAGTTCTTCAGCCGGGGTATCGAAGGCGAAGGCCAGCCGGTGGGAGCACAGGCACTGCTGTTTTCTGCCCGAGGCCTGGTACTGCGCCCGGGGGGCGTACTTGCCGTCGCCCACAAGGGCGTGGCCGATGGCCGCCAGCTGCGCCCGGATCTGGTGTGTCCGCCCGGTGAGCAGCTCCGCCTCCAGCAGGCTGAGGCCGCCATGCTCCGCCAGCACACGGTATTTTGTGAGGCTCTCCTTCGCGCCGGGCACGGGCTGGTCGAACACCCGCACCAGCGCGCGGCCCTCGTCCTTGCGCAGCCAATGCCGCAGCAGCCGCCAATCGCCGGGGCCCGGCACCGGCTCGCCCTGCTCCGGCCTGCCGTGCGCGGCGCAGAGATAGAGCTTGCGCAGCTCCCGCCGCTTCATCTTTTCCCCCCGCACGCGCAGGGCCTGCGCCGTTTTCGCCGCGATAACGATGCCCCGGGTGTTGCGGTCGATGCGGTTAACCAGCGCCGGGGCGAAGGCGTTCTCTTTTTCCGGGTCGTACTCCCCTTTTTCATATAAATAGCGCTGAATTCTGCCCAGCAGGGTGTCAATATATTCACGCTCATCCGGGTGGGACAGCAGCCCGGCCTTTTTGTCCAGCAGCAGGATATGCCCGTCCTCATAGAGCACGGACAATTCCCTTCCGGCCCGCAGGAAGTCATATTTCCAGGCCGGAGGCGCAAAAAGCTCGTCGCGCATCCAGCAGCGGATCCGGTCGCCCTCCTTCAGGCGCGCGGGGCCCTGCGCCCGTTTGCCGTTGAGCTTGATATGCTTGGTGCGCAGGCTTTTGTAGAGCAGCGGCACGGGCAGCCCGGGCGCGGCCTTTTGCAGAAACCTGTCCAGGCGCTGGCCCGCGTCATTTTGCGTGACGATGAATTCGGTCATGGTATTGTATTTACTCCTCAATGGGAATGCCGTTGCACCAGATTTCCTCGCTGTCAAGGTCGAGGTTTTCGTTCCAGACGACGCCGTGGCCGCCGCAATCGACGTACACCAGATCAAACAGGCCGCTGACGACGAACAGATCCTCAAATACGGGCCACTTGTCTTTCAGCGGTTTGACGTCGTAGAGCCTGCTTTCGCCGGATTGAAATCTGGCTTCCAGCTTATAATCAGGCAGCGGGGTAATCCTTTCGATCAAGTGAAAAATATATTCGCTCATCAAATTGCTCCTAACTCAGAGGCGGCAGCTTTTTCAATTGCTGTGATTCCCACATGCTCAATAAATCTTCGCCATTTGCTGCGATCCATTCCTGCACGAGATGAATGGCTTTTGCAGGCAGATCGCCGAACATAACTTCTCCTGTTCGAATCGTCAGCGCGCCAGTGTAGTCGCTATAAACAGCGTGTATATGCGGTGGGTTGTGCTCGCTCTGAATGAAAAACATCTTAATTACAATTCCATAAAAGCGGCTGATCTCCGGCATGGCGAAATTCCTCTCTGCTGTTTTTCTCAAAAATAGTTTTCTTAAAAAAACATGCTATAATCTTATACAAAGTATATCATAGTTCCGTCTTCCTGTCAAATATTCGTTTTCGCCGATTTCTGTGAATCCGCGATTTCGCCATTGATTTTTCCCATAATGTATGATATAATAATTAAAGTTTTTTAAAATTGCTTTTTTGTCTCAGGCGGAAGGAGGTGCTCCAGTGATTCCCAGGGTGATTCATTACTGCTGGTTCGGCGGGAAGGAAAAACCGCGGCTGGTGCGCCTTTGCATGGAAAGCTGGCGCCGCTTCGCGCCGGATTTTGAGCTTCGGGAATGGAACGAAGAGAGCTTTGACCCGCGGTCCGTGCCCTTTGCGAAGGACGCTTACGCCGACGGGAACTACGCGTTTGTCAGCGATTACGCGCGGGCCAAAGCGCTGTTTGAAGAGGGCGGCGTATATCTGGACACGGACGTGGAGCTGCTGCGGCCAATTGAGTCTTTTTTGGCTGACGCGCTTTTCGCCGGCTTTGAGGCCGCGAACTTTGTGGGCACGGCTGTGATCGGCTCCGAGCCCGGCCATGCGCTATGGATGGATTATCTGCGGCATTATGACAGTGTTCCTTATTGGGATGAAAACGGCCGCCCATACAGCGGCACAAATGTAACTTTGTTTACGGCCCTGCTGCAGGGGCGCGGGCTGCGGACGGAGAACCGCTTTCAGCGTCTGGGGGATATTTGCGTGTATCCTTCGGACCGATTCAGCCCTTACGATTATTGCCGCGGCGTGACGCGGCTGACGGAGCACAGCGTCGCGGTCCATCACTTCGCGAGGCTTTGGCTGCCCCGGCGCGTGCGGCTGCGCCGCCGCCTGAAGCGGCTGATTGGACCTGTTTTATCCCTGTGGAACGGGAGAAAAGATCAATGATAATTCAAAGCAAAGCGGAGCTCCGGCAAATCATCGCGGCCGACATGTTTCGTTACCTGGGCCGGTGCGACAAAAAAGCCATCCGGCGCGGCAGACGAAGAGGAGCCGCGTGCTTTTGTTATTACCTGCGTAAAAGCATGTATGCCGGCTCGCGTCCCTTGCTGCGGCATACGCTGTATTACTATTACAGCTGGCGGCGTGTTCGGGCGGCGTTCCGCTGCGGCGCGGAAATCCCGGTGTTTGGCGGCGATATCGGCGGCGGGCTGCATTTGGCGCACAACGGCGCTATTGTGGTGCACGCGAACGCCGTGTTGGGCCGCAATGTCACGCTTTCCACAGGCGTTGTGGTGGGTCAGACGCTGAAAGACGGCAAGGTTTTAACTCCTGTCGTCGGAAACAACGTCTACATCGCCCCCGGCGCGAAGATCATCGGCGGCGTCCGCGTTGGAAATGACGTCGTCATCGGCGCAAACGCCGTCGTTACAAAGGATGTGCCGGACCATGCGGTTGCCGCGGGTGTTCCCGCCCGCGTTTTAAGCTATGAAGGCGCCCGTGACTATTTGATGAATCCTTACCTATGGGAAGAAGACAAGTGAAATTATAAAAAAATAAAAAATATTATAAATTAAAAAGCAAATAAAATTATATAGCAAGTAAAATTATATACAAGCGAAAGGAGCACACATCATGCAAAAGAACAAGCAAAAGTACTACATCACCACCGCCATCGCCTACGCGTCCCAGCGGCCCCATATCGGCAATATGTATGATATTGTCGTAACGGACCTGATCGCGCGGTGGAAGCGAATGCAGGGCTTCGATGTGCGCTTCCTCACCGGCACGGACGAGCACGGACAAAAGATCGAAAACGCCGCCGCCCAGGCGGGGGTTTCCCCCCAGGCGTATGTAGACGGGATCGTCGATGGCATCAGGGACGCGCACCGCAGGCTGAATATCAGCAGCGACGACTTTATCCGCACCACGGATCCCGCCCATAAGCGCGTGATCCAGAAGCTGTTCCAGAAGCTGCTGGAGCAGGGCGACATCTATAAGGGCAGCTACGAGGGCATGTACTGCGTGCCCTGCGAGTCCTTCTGGACGCCCTCCCAGCTGGATGAAAACGGCATGTGCCCCGACTGCGGCCGGGAGGCGGCGCCCGCGCGGGAGGAGGCCTACTTTCTGCGGCTGAGCAAATACCAGGGCTGGCTGGAGGAGCACTACGAAGCCCATCCGGAATTCATCGTGCCGGAAAGCCGCAGGAAAGAAATGCTGAATAATTTCATTAAGCCCGGCCTGCAGGATCTTTGCGTGAGCCGCAGCAGCTTCCGCTGGGGGATTCCGGTGGAAAGCGACCCCGGGCATGTGATCTATGTCTGGATCGACGCGCTGTCGAACTATATCACTGCCCTGGGCTACGACCCAGACGGCAGCGGGGAACTCTTCCACAAATTCTGGCCCGCCGACATGCATGTGATCGGAAAAGATATTGTGCGCTTCCATACAATTTACTGGCCGATCCTGCTCAAGGCCCTGGGCCTGGAGCAGCCGAAGCGGGTTTTCGGGCACCAGTGGCTGCTTTTTGGCAGCGATAAGATGTCCAAGTCCCGTGGCAACGTGATCTACGCCGAGGAGCTGGCCGGGCGCATTGGCACGGACGCGGTGCGCTACTGCATGCTGGCGGATATGCCCTACGGCGTGGACGGCTCTATCACAGAGACCACCGTGCTGGAGCGATATAACACCGATCTGGCGAATATCCTGGGGAATCTGGTCAACCGAACCTTGGCCATGACGAACAAGTATTTTGACGGCAGGGTTCCCGTTCCCGGCGGGGCGGAGGGGCTTGACCGGGAGCTGTCGTCCTGCGCGGAGCAAACCGTGGCGCGGGCGGCCTCCCTGCTGGAGGATTGCCGCGTCGCGGACGCCATGGAGGCCATTCTGGCCCTGGCCAAGCGCTCGAACAAGTATATCGACGAGACGGCCCCCTGGGCTCTGGCGAAAGAGGAAAGCCAGAAGGAGCGCCTGGGCACGGTGCTGTATCACCTGCTGGAATGCATCCGGTATTTGGCAATTCTCTTCGCCCCCGCCATGCCGGAAACCGCCGAAAAGATCAAGGCGCAGCTTTGCCCCGAAGGCGGGGAGGAATGCTTCGGCTGCGAAAGCCTGTCCGCGTTCGGCGGGCTTCCCTCCGGCGGCAGGGTGACGGAAAAGCCCGTGCCGCTGTTTGCCAGGCTGGACGCGAAAGAGTTTTTGGCGAGTGTTTTGGCGAATGAATAAAGAACAATCGATAAGGCCTGTCACACCGCGCGAAGCGCCCGCCCCACCGCGGGTGGTTGATTCGCATGCCCATTACAGCGACCGGCGTTTTGACCCCGACCGGGAGGAGCTGCTTTCCTCCCTGCCGGGGCGGGGCGTTGAGGCCGTGCTCTGCTGCGGCAGCGATATCGCGGACAGCCGCGCGGCCCTGCTGCTGGCGGAACGCTACCCCTATATTTACGCCGCCTGCGGCATTCATCCCCACGAGAGCGCGAAGGTGAAAGACACGGACTATGACGAACTGCGCGCGCTGCTCAAGCATAAAAAATGCGCGGCCCTGGGTGAAATCGGCCTGGACTACCACTACGATTTCTCCCCCCGGGAAAAACAGAAGGCCTGCTTTTACCGCCAGCTGGAGCTCGCGGCGGAGTTCTCGCTGCCGGTGGTCGTTCACGACCGGGAGGCCCACGCGGATATTCTGGATATGCTCAGGGAGCTCCGGCCCGCCGGGGTGGTGCACAGCTTCAGCGGCAGCCTGGAGACCGCGCGGGAGCTGCTGGACCTGGGGATGTATCTCGGCTTCAACGGCATGGTGACCTTCAAGAACGCGAAGCGGCCCCTGGCGGCGGCGGCGGCGATCCCCCTGGACCGCCTGCTGCTGGAGACCGACGCGCCCTACATGACACCGGAGCCCTGGCGGGGCCGCCGCTGCGACAGCGCGCACATCCCCTTCACCGCCGCGCGGATTGCCGAAGCCCGGGGGATTTCCACGGAAGAACTGACTGCCATCGCGAATGAGAACGCGCGGAGACTGTTCAAAATCGTTTGACCGGAATCTTCGGCCGCGCCAAGGAGTATTCACATGAATCTTCCCAATCGACTGACCGCCCTGCGCATGCTGCTCGCGCCGGTGTATCTGGCCTTCATGTTTTTGCCGCTGCCCCACCGCTATCTCTGGGCCGCGCTGCTGTTTGCCGTGGCCGCCGCCACGGATTTCCTCGATGGGCGGCTGGCGCGGAAATACCAGCAGGTTACCGTGCTGGGCCAGCTGACAGACCCCGTGGCGGACAAGATGCTCACCACGGCGGCGCTGCTTGCTTTTTTGCGGCTGGGCTGGTGCGGCATCTGGATTGTTATGCTCGTGCTGACCCGGGAATTCCTCATCACCTCCGTGCGGCTCATCGCCGGGGCCCAGGGCGTGGTGATCCCCGCGAATTTTTGGGGCAAGCTGAAGACCGTAAGCCAGATGGTGTTTACCATGGCGGTTATGCTGCTGGCGGAGGCCCGGGAGAGCCTGAACTGGTTCGCGGAGGGCGCGCGGATCTCATTCCATTTCGTTTCGAATGGAATGCTTTGGATCACCGCTGTGCTGGCAGTGCTTTCCGGCGCGATCTACCTGGCCGAGGCATATAAGATTATCGATTTTTCGGAAAAGCGGAAGGACGGGCAGGCTTGAAGAAAGAGAAAAAAACAATAAAAAACAAAAAAACAAAGATGAAAACCGGGAGCAAACGCCTTGTCTATGCCCTGCTGTTTGTCATCGTGACAGCCATTGAGGTCTGCATTGCCCTTTTTGTCAAGGACGATTTTATCCGGCCCAATCTGGGCGACGTGCTGGCGGTCATCTGGGTCTACGCCCTCGTGCGCATCGCGATTCCGGAAAAGATTCGCCTGCTGCCGCTGTATGTCTTTCTCTTCGCGGCCCTTGTGGAGTTCACGCAATACATCCATCTGGTGGAGCTGCTGCGGCTGGATCACATCCCCTTTTTCTATGTCGTCATGGGTAGCTCCTTCGACTGGAAGGACATGCTCTGCTACGCCGCGGGCTGCGTTCCTTTGGCGCTCTGGGAGCTGGTACGATATTTCCACTTGCAAAAACAGAATAAGATGATATAATAGACTTTAGAAGTTAGATTTTAGACTTTAGATTATTTTAAGGAGAATCAGATGGCAGGGCTTCACCGGAGCAAGAAGCGAAATATCCGCATAGCCGCGCTGCTGTGCGTGATTGTTTTGTGCGTGATGACGCTGGTCTACGCCGCCGCCGAAACGACGGCGCCGCCTCCCACGGTCGTCACCTCAACAACCTCCACGGCGTTTTGGCCATGGAGAACGGATGAAGATACGCAGGCCAACGCCACCACGGATCCCGACGCCACCACCGACGAAAGCGAAACCGCGGAATCTACCGGCACGGAGACCACCCTGCCGGATTGGATGACCGAGACCGACATCAACGGCGTGACGGTCTATCCCCCGCCGCCCAGCGTGGAAACCACGACGACGACCACAACGACAGAAAGCACCACCACGCAGACCACCAAGAAAACGACCACGGCCACCACCAGGCGGGAGGTCTCCCTGCTTTCAAACGCCGCGCATCCCGATGACACCGACGGCTATACCCCGCGCGGGAGCGCGCCGAATTTTCTGGCGTCCTACCTCAACGAGGAGGGCGAGGTGATCTACTACACCGTGGAGCCTTCGTCCCTTGAGCCGGCTCCGGTTCCCCCGGAAAAGAGCAAAATCCCCTGGGGAATCATCCTCGCCGCGGTGGCGGTGCTGGGTCTGGCGGTTGTGGGCATGGTTTTCCTGCTGCGGGGCGGCAAGGAGGAGGAGCTCCCCGAGCCGCGGCTGACGCCCATCCCCGAGCCCGCCGAGATTTTGGCGCAGATTGATCTTCCCGAGGAGGATGAATTCCTGATCCCGATTCCGCCGACAATAGAAGAAGAGGCAGCAATAAAAGAAGAAATCACAACAGAAAAAGCAATAGAAGAAGAAGCGGAAATAAAAGAAGAAACAGAAAAAGAAATAAAAGAAGAAGAAATCACAACAGAAGAAGCGGCAAGAAAAGAAGAAATAACAGAAGAAATAAAAAATGAAGCAACAGAAGAAGCAGCAACAGAAAATGAAATAGCAACAGAAGAAACAGAAGAAACAGAAGAAACAGAAGAAACAGCGGAAAGCAATGAATAAACACGTAAGGTGGTTTTGATGATGCGCACGAGGAAAATCCTGGCCCTGATTCTGGCCCTGGCCGCGTTTGCGGCGCTGGGGGCCTGCGGAACCGAAGAACCCGAAGAGACAACGAAATATCCGCCGATCACCCATCCGAGCATGGCGACTGCCATCATCACGGTGGAGCCCTTTCAGCTGGAGGATTATCAGGCGCGCCTGAACAGCCTGCCGGAGGCGGCGCAAAAAATCCCCAAGAGGCCGCTTCAGGACCCCTCTTTTGCCGACCGCGCCGCGAAGGAGGTCTGGGAGAGCATATTTACCCATGAGCCGGCGTCCATGGCCCTGCTCATGTCCAAGGCTGACCGCGAGGTCAGGGAGGATACCCGGGCCAACGCCTATCTGATCACAGGCTCTCCCAACGATTTTTCCGATAGCGAGCTGACCGCCTATGTTATCCTGGATAAGGCGGAGGGCCGGGTGCTCGCGATTTGGACGGAGTGAGTTTCGTTTTCAATTTGCAATGCGTAATTCGCAAATTTTATATGGCCATAGACTGTGTGTTTTTTGCGCATTGGTCTTTGGCCATTGATGCTAATTGCGCATTGAATACTGGGAGGACGCCATGAATTTTCAGCTGCATTCGAGCTTCGCGCCCGCCGGGGGGCAGCCGGAGGCCATCGCGGCGCTGGAGGAGGGCCTGCGGCGGGGGGATAAGGCCCAGTCCCTGCTGGGGGTGACGGGCTCCGGCAAAACCTTCACCATGGCTAATGTGATCGCGCGGATGAACCGGCCCACCCTGGTGCTGGCCCACAACAAAACCCTGGCGGCCCAGCTGTGCGGGGAGTTTAAGGAGTTTTTTCCGGAAAACGCCGTGGAATATTTCGTCAGCTACTACGATTATTATCAGCCGGAGGCCTATATCGCCGCCACGGACACCTATATTGAAAAGGATTCCAGCATCAACGACGAGATCGACAAGCTGCGCCACTCCGCCACCTCCGCCCTCAGCGAGCGGCGGGACGTGATCATCGTGGCCAGCGTGTCCTGCATCTATTCCCTGGGCAACCCGATTGATTATAAAAGCATGGTGATTTCCCTGCGGCAGGGCATGGAGAAATCCCGGGATACCCTCATTGCCAGGCTGGTGGAGATCCAGTACGAGCGCAACGACCTGAGCTTCACCCGCAACAAGTTCCGCGTGCGGGGGGACGTGGTCGAGATCTTTCCGGTCTATTCCGCCGACATGGCCCTGCGGGTGGAATTCTTCGGCGACGAGGTCGAACGCATCTGCGAGATCAACGCCCTCACCGGGCGGATTGCCCGGGTGCTGCAGCACGCGGCGATTTTTCCGGCCTCGCACTACGTCGTCGCGCCGGAGCGCCTGGAGGAGGCGATACGCACCATTCAGGCCGAAATGATCGACCGCGTGGCCGAATTTGAGCGCGGGGGAAAGCTCCTGGAGGCCCAGCGCATCAAGCAGCGCACCCTCTATGACATGGAAATGCTGCGGGAAACGGGCTTTTGCAGGGGCATCGAAAACTATTCCCGGGTCATCGCGGGCCGCGCGCCGGGCTCCTCCCCTTTCACCCTGCTGGACTTCTTCCCCAGGGATTTTATTCTGTTTGTGGACGAGTCCCACGTGACGCTCCCTCAGGTGCGCGCCATGTATTTCGGTGACCGCGCCCGCAAGGAGCAGCTGGTTGACTACGGCTTTCGATTGCCCTCGGCCTTTGACAACCGGCCGCTTCATTTTGACGAGTTCTATGGGCGGGTCGGCCAGAGGATTTTCGTCAGCGCGACCCCCGGGCCTTTTGAGCGGGACGAGAGCAGCCAGGTGGTGGAACAGGTCATCCGCCCCACGGGCCTGCTGGATCCCGAGGTGATCGTAAAGCCCACCGATGGGCAGATCGACGATCTCATCTCCGAGATCAACGAGCGCGCGGCCCGGCAGGAGCGCGTGCTGATCACGACCCTCACCAAAAAAATGGCCGAGGACCTCACCGCCTACCTGGAAAACGTGAGTATCCGGGTACGCTATATGCATCACGACATCGACACCATTGAGCGCATGCAGATCATCCGGGACCTGCGCCTGGGGGCGTTTGATGTGCTGGTGGGCATCAATCTTCTCCGTGAGGGACTGGACCTGCCCGAGGTCTCGCTGGTAGCGATTCTCGACGCCGACAAAGAAGGCTTTCTGCGCTCCCAGACCTCCCTGATCCAGACCATCGGCCGCGCGGCCCGCAACGCCCAGGGCCAGGTGATCATGTACGCCGACGCCGTGACCAACTCCATGGAGCAGGCGATTCTGGAAACCAACCGCCGCCGCGAGCTGCAGATGGCCCACAATGAGGCCCACGGCATTGTGCCAGTCACCATCCGCAAGGGGGTGCGGGATATTCTTGAGATATCCAGCAAGGCAAAAGAGGACGCGGGGGTTCCAAATTCTGGGCCTCTGCCCCGCGAGGAAAGGGAAAAGATGATCCGCCAGCTCACCGTGGAGATGAAGGCCGCCGCGAAGCTGCTGGAATTCGAGCACGCGGCGTATTTGCGGGACCGGATCGAGGAGCTGCGTCTTCTGTAGGGGTTCAAAATTTTGAACCCCTGCAAAGCGCGAAGAAAACGATAAAAGAAAGCTATAAAAAGGAGAGCCCTCCATGCTCTATGAAATAAATAAGTTAAATCCAAGCGATTACCCCAAATGCGCGAACATCTGGAACATGGAAAAACAGCCTCTCACGCAAAAATGGCTTGACGAGATCGTCGCGGGCCGGCGCGTTGTGTCTGTCTACACCCAAAACGGGGAATTTCTCGGGCAGGGCGCGCCGGG
>Ga0099364_10004517_pt1 | contig 21072 bp, 19 predicted proteins | sample TergutTh196P3_FD_73070 | JGI IMG/M metagenome (GOLD analysis project Ga0099364, IMG submission 73070) | Microcerotermes parvus P3 segment gut microbial communities from Pointe-Noire, Republic of the Congo - Th196 P3 | ecosystem: Host-associated > Arthropoda: Insects > Digestive system > Gut ... | reverse complement strand
AACATTAACCCCGCACACCGTGCATGATCGGTAAAAATACCGCTTCCATGCATTGGGCAGGGGCGGAATTGAACCGCCGACACACGGATTTTCAGTCCGTTGCTCTACCTACTGAGCTACCTACCCTACCCCCAAAACGGTATTCTATAAAAAATTATAGATTACACAAGGGGGTAGCGAGAAAAAGAAAGACGGGAGTGTAAAAATAAAGTGGGTGCAGCACAAGAGCGGGGGGCATTAGCCCCCAGGTGAGTTTGAACCAACACGCACAAAACCGAGGGCTAACGCCACCCCGCTCTGACGCAATGTCGAAAATACCCACAAATTTTTTACACACCCACGCTGTTTTGAGACCGTTTGCCCCTATTGCAATTTTCTGCCTTCTCTGTTACAATGGGACGAAATATCGACATATTCGGAACAATCGAGAAATTTTATGCCGCCGCGCCGCGTCGTTCGTGTACTCGTCATTGATGACTCGCACCTAGTCCAAACAATAATCACCGAAGGACTCTCGCAAGACCCCAGCATCGAAGTCTGTGGAACCGCGTCCGATCCCTTCGCCGGACGAGATGCCATCATAAAACTGCGTCCAGACGTCCTAACACTCGACGTGGAAATGCCGAAAATGGACGGCGTCGAATTTCTCCGCCGACTAATGCCGCAGTATCCGATTCCCGTTGTGATGGTCAGCAGCCTCACCGAGCGGGGACAGAAAACAACCCTCGAAGCCATGGCAGCGGGTGCCGTCGATTTCGTTGCCAAACCCAAAGGCGGCGATCTCACCACGATGATCGACGAACTTCGAACCAAAGTCAAAATCGCTTCGACGGCAAACGTTTCGCATTGGAAAAACAAAAAATACGAACCCGTCGCTGGTGTGTCAGGAGCCGCCCCGGCAGGAAAGGTTGCCGGGCAGTCCCTCTCCAAGAAAATCTGCGCCATCGGTGCGTCGACCGGCGGTACGGAAGCTCTGCGGGACGTCATCAGCGGATTTCCGAGAAGTTTCATCGGCACTATCGTGGTGCAACATATGCCAGCCGGTTTTACAAAAATGTTTGCTGACCGGCTCAATGGAATTGCCCAGGTGGTCGTGAAAGAGGCTGCCGATGGCGATCCGATTTACGATGGGCGTGTTCTCATTGCTCCGGGAGGCAAGCAGTTGGAGATTGTCCGCAAGCCGCCGGGCTGGGCGGTTCGGGTTTATGATGGTCCGCTCTGTTGCGGACATCGACCTTCGGTCGAGGTGATGATGAATTCCGTTGCGAAAAATGCAGGCAACAAATCCATCGGAGCGATGTTGACCGGCATGGGAGCGGACGGTGCCGGCGGAATGAAAGCCATGCGCGATGCTGGCGCACGGTGCATCGCTCAAGACGAAGCGACCTGCGTCGTCTTTGGAATGCCCAAAGAAGCATACGCAAAAGGAGGAGCGGAATCACTCGTGCCGCTGCCGAGAATCGCACAAACATTGATGAATTTGGCAAAGTAGTAAGAAAGAAGTTAGAATAGACTGTACCACGTTAGAAATTGCTGTTTATCCTCCGTGTTCTCCGTGGTTAGATTTTACCACGGAGAACACGGAGAAAAAAGCGGCAATTTATGACGTGGTACGGTATAGTAAACAACAGTATGGAAATTTTTTATGTTAACAGAAAAATTGAAAAAATTTGCACAGACGATAAATTTGCCCAAAAAGCACTGGGGAAAGGTGGAGCGTTAGTGTTGCGAGAACGGCTGAAACAAATGCGGAGTGCTGTATGCCTCGAAGACTTGCGTTTACAGCCGGGCGGATGGCACGAACTTAAGGGAGATCGCAAGGGGGAACTTTCATGTAGTCTATTGGGATTGAAACGGTTAGTGTTTATGCCTGCCGACGATCCGTGTCCCATCAAGCCGGATGGCGGACTCGATTGGTCAAAAGTTACCGCCGTGATAAACCTTGAAATTGTCGATTACCATTAACAGAAAGGAATGAACGATGTCAACCACACTAGCCAAACCGAAACCGCGAAAAAAGCGCGGCTTGCCGGACACACCGAATTACCTCACGATCCTGCCGCCGGGACGTATCATCGACGAAAAAATGTTCGAGTTGGGGATTGACACCGCCGAATTGGCAAGACGAATGGAAGTCCCTATTGAGACCGCTGAAAAACTTATACGTTACGAAATCCCGCTAACGGAAGACCTTGCCCAGCGGTTAGAAAAGGCGACGTGGATGCCCGCCCATGTGATGTTACGGATCGAATCCGGTTATCAGAGAGACATGAAACTAGCGATGGAGCATCCTGAAATTCCAGCCTATCTCGGCACGGAAATCATTAACCAACCGAAACGGAAAAAGAAGGCAGAAGGTAGAAGTTAGCCCTCTCGCCTGCGAGAGAAAAACAAAACACACTTTGACAACGAAAGGAAAAACCATGAAACCCATTGCCGGTGCGATTTTGATGTTTGCTGCCGTGAATTGTGTTGCGGAGATTTCACCTTATTTAGTGTATTCTACGCCGGATAAATCAGGACTAGCTGTGTTTGTTCTCGGAGGTGCCGCAGTCCTAAATTTCCTTTTGGGACTTTACTTTCTCTTCTTCGCGAAGGATAAGCCGAACAACTGATAACAAGCAGAGCCGCAATTTTTAGAATGCGCCCCGCCAGCGGAATTTGCGATTGCGGTTTTGCGGTGTTTTGGTACAATACACCATAAACGGTGACAAATTGGACTTTGTGTTCCTTATGTCCTTCGTGGTTAAGTTTTACCACGAAGAACACAAAGGACACAAATTATGACGATCAATTCCATCCCGTTTAGAGTTAAAGTAAGAAATCCTGTATTCTAACTTCTAACTCCTAATTAAAAAACATGCAACCTAACACATCGACACGGATTATGCTCGGTGTCGGGGATTATGGGGCGACGAAAGAAGCCGGAGGAATCATCAGAACGATGGCTCTCGGTTCTTGCGTGGCAGTGATGATCCTCGATAGAGGGACGCGGTGCGTCGGAATGGATCACGTTGCCTTGCCGGAGTCGCACGTCTCGCCGGATAGGGCAAAGCAACTGCCGGGATACTTCGCCGATACGGGAATTCCTGCGTTGATCGATCTGATGAAAAAAACGGCGGGGACGATCTCGAAGCCGTCGAATCTAATCGTCAAAATTTGCGGCGGAGCAAACGTTGCCGACCCTAATGGAACGTTCAACATCGGCAAGCGGAACGCATTGGCGGTGAAAAAGGTGTTATGGCAATTCGGACTCGGTGCGATAGCGGAAGATGTCGGCGGTTCGCATAGCCGAACGGTAACGCTTTATCGGGACTCGGGACGAATTATCCTCTCCTGTCCCGGCAGACCGGATTGGGAGTTGTAGAACGTTCATAGAGATGCAATCGTAAGATTGCGGAGCATTGCGCAATCTTACGATTGCGGCTCTGTTTGAAAACAAAATACGAAAAACGGAGAAACAACAATATGATTAAAAACGTAGTCATCGCAGATGACTCCGCCTTAGCGCGGATGTTCATTCGGCGTTGTTTGGAAATTGCTGGACTCGGAGAGGCAAACTTCATCGAAGCCTCTGACGGAAGCGAAGCGATTTCGTGTATGAAACAAATCAAAGCCGATTTGCTCGTTACCGATTTGACGATGCCGAACATGAACGGAATCGAATTGATGCGTCGAATTTCTGCGAGTCCTCGATTGAGCGGCACGCCCGTCTTGGTCGTTACCAGTGCTGGAAATGAAGAACAACGTAGAGAGCTGACAGAACTAGGCGTAACCCGGATTTTGTCGAAGCCGATAAGTCCGCCGATTCTTGTAGAAGCTCTGCAAGAAGTCAATCGCGCCCTCACCGGCGACAGCGGAGAAGGGGATGAATAACCCTAACATCGCAGCACCGCTGCAACCCCGCAATCAGCAACCAAAGAGGGGACCAGCCCGCTTGTTTTTTTACGTTGCCTTTTTCTTCTTTGCCGACGACTGAAGACCTTACTGCTCTGACGGAAATTTTTCACAGAGTCAGGGACGTCCCTAACTGACGTTACGGGCTCAGTGAATTTTTTTCCTACCAACCCTTTAACACCCAAACTCCTCCCAAACTTTTACCCCCCCAACAAAATCCTGTCCGTTGACAAGTTTTTGCATTTTTTGTGCCTGTATCACGAAAGTTGTTGTTTCTCACACAAAGGCACGAAGGACACAAAGGATTTGAATTTACCGGACTTCCTTGGTGGTCTTTGTGCCTTTGTGCGAAACATAACAATTACACGAAGAATGTGATGGAACCTGATAAATCGCAAAATGTTGCGACAAAGTACGGCTAAACGATAGGCGAAGCCAAAAAATAAAAATCACGATAAACGGACTGGTGCCTCCACATACCGATTGACTCTTTCCCGCTTTGGTGGTATCCTTGTCATAAGAAATCAACCCTTTATACTTCAATGTCTAAACGTCTTTTTACAAGCGAAGCCGTCAGTATGGGACATCCCGATAAACTGGCGGACCAAATATCCGACGGCGTACTCGATGCCCTCTTTGCCGAAGACCCCATGAGCCGCGTCGCCTGCGAAACACTGGTCAATACCGGTCTCGCCGTCATCGCCGGAGAAATCACATCCAAAGCGAAAATCGACTATCAAACCGTCGTCCGCCATGCCATCCGAGAGGTCGGCTACACCGACGACCAATGGGGAATCTGTGCCGATACCTGCGCTGTTATGGTCGCACTGGATCGCCAAAGTCCCGACATCGCTCAAGGAGTCAACGACGATGCCGACGGTCGCCACGCCGGTCAAATCGGTGCGGGTGATCAAGGTTTAATGTTCGGCTACGCTTGCAATCACACGCCGGAATTGATGCCGCTCCCCATTGCACTAGCACATCGAATTACCAACCGCCTGACCGAAGCCCGATTCAAGGGAGAAGTCAACTGGCTCCGTCCCGATAGCAAAAGTCAGGTAACAATCGAGTTCGACGGTTTCAAACCGGTGCGGATCGACACGGTCGTGGTTTCGACACAACATGATCCGAGCGTCGATCAAAAAGCGATTGCCGATTATGTCATTCCGCAGATTATCGAGCCGGTACTGCCGAAGGATTTGGACACGAAGGGCATTAAATATCACATTAACCCGACGGGCAAATTTGTGGTCGGCGGTCCTCATGGCGATTGCGGTCTGACGGGGCGGAAAATTATTGTCGATACTTACGGCGGTTGGGCGAGGCACGGCGGCGGAGCGTTCAGCGGTAAAGACCCGACGAAGGTTGACCGAAGTGCCGCTTATATGGCACGTTACATTGCTAAGAACATTGTCGCGGCGGGGCATGCCGACTCGTGTGAAATCCAGTTGGCGTATGCGATTGGCGTACCTGAACCGGTGAGCGTGTTGGTCGATACGGCGGGAACGGCAAAGGTTGATGAGGCTAAATTGTCGCAGATTGTACGTGAGGTTTTTCCATTGACTCCTTCGGGCATTATTGCGGCGTTGAATTTGCGTCGTCCGATTTACCGCAAGACGGCGGCGGGCGGACACTTCGGTCGCGATGAAGCCGAATTCACCTGGGAAAAGACCGATAAGGTCGAAGAACTGAAAAAACGTAGTTGAGGGAACCTCTAAAAATATCAAGTTCTTTGCGCACTTTGCGGTTGAGAATTTTTTACCGCAAAGGACGCGAAGAACGCAGAGGAAATCTGCAATTTTACGATTGCTGTTTCGTTAACTCCAAACTCCTGCCATGCTTACACGAAAACAAGTTTACACATTGCTCATTGTCATTTCGGCGGGATTGATGCTCGGACGAATCATCGCTGTCAATCGTATCGATACGCTGCTCCTACAACAGTCTCGATTCAGTGCGGTCAATAACACGTACAACGAAAGAGAAAAACAACTTCGCGAATCTGAAGACGCTACCGAAGAACAGTTTGCCGAACTCGATGAAAGACGACAGCAGGCACTAGAAAATGAACGCAGGGAACTGCCTGTCTTCAGTGCCAACGACCGAAGCCGCTGGGCGACCATCCGTGTACTCGTCGAACCGGAGATGCAGGTACAACGTACCGTCTATTTATCCAATGGAGAGCAACGCACCGAAACCGTCTGGTACGCCATCGATAAAGCCCAAAATGTACGCGGCTGGGATACGATTGATATGGTCAAACACGACCTGCCCGACCAGCCCGGCATCGGATTCGGCTGTCCCGACGAATGTAAAATCTGTAAAGCACGACCCGAAGATGACGAGTCAAAATGCGGATACCTCTACTCCTCGAAACCGCCGCTCCTGCCGACACTCATGGCAATTCCTTATTACATCATCTACATAGCAAGCGATGGAAAAATCTCATTGGCAGAGCATCCGCACCTCGTTGTACGTGTTACACTGATCGTGTGCAATCTTATTCCGCTGATGCTCTGCTGGTTTTTGCTCGCCCGGTTGATAGAACGCTTCGGCACGACCGACTGGGGACGCATCTTTTGCGTTGCCTTCATTTGCTTCGGGACATTCATTTCGACGTTTGCCGTTACATTGAACAATCATCTGCCCGGCGTGGTGAGTGTAGCGATTGCATTTTACTGTGCGGTGCGGATCGTCTATGATAAGGAAACCCGATGGCGGTACTATGTAGCGGCAGGCTTTTTCTCTGCCTTTGCCGTAACTTGTGAGAAGCCGGCGTTGCTCTTCTGCTGTTTGATTGCGCTGTGGCTCTGCTTGCAACGCAAAACTTTAACCGAAAAAGATTCTCAGAGCCCGGAGTGTAAACTCCGGGATGAGGCGGAAAATACCGGTTCTTACGAACCGGGCTCTGTGAAAGTCGGTGCTATTAACATCAGTGGACTAATCGTTTTCACTCTTGCCGCGTTGCTCGTTGCGGCGGGACACTTTGGGACGAATTACATTGCCCATAAAACGATGTTGCCTGCTTATTCGCAACAAGGCTGGTACTTCTACGAATACGAAAGGGAAGGCAGAGTCCGTCCCAGTTACTGGTACAATCCCAGCGGCTTTGATAAAGGCGAAGAGAGTCAATTAGATTACGTCTTTCATTCAACGGTAGGACATCATGGTCTCTTTTCTCTTACGCCGGTTTGGATTTTGAGTTTCATCGGCATCGGTTTCTGGTTGTTCGACCGCCGCTATCGGAGTATTGCGCTACTCATATTGTTGACGAGTGTTGTCGTCTTTTTGTTTTATATGTCATTAAAACAGGAGCTTCGCAATTATGGTGGAAACACTTCGGCACTTCGTTGGTTGTTTTGGCTTGCTCCTCTTTGGTCGGCGGCGTTGGTTGCGGCGGCGGATTGGTGTAGCCGAAATGTTTTATTAAGGGCGGTTGCTTTGATTTGTCTTGCGTTGTCGGTCATGTCGGCGGCGTATCCGATTTGGAATCCTTGGACGATGCCCTGGACTTTTAACCTGTTACAGTATGTTTGGTGAACCAGTCAGCAGCGAGCAGTCAGCAGCGAGCGGGGGGCGTTAGCCCCCGATGGATGTCCAACACGCTTCGTACCCCTACGGGGGGCTAACGCCCCCCGCTCGCTTTCTCACTTGCCCGCTCGCTTGCGCAATGCTGAAAATAGACACAAATTTTTTACACACCCAGAAGACTGCTCAACCACCTCGTGGACTTGTCAACGCCGTTTTTTCGAGTATAATGAAAGTCATACATTATCAGGAGTCCGAATCATGGCAGGAAAAGGTAAAGGAAAAAAAGGCAAAAAGAAAGCAGAAACGGTATTCCTCGTCTGCGAAGAAACCGGAGACTATAACTACGCCCTACGAAAAAAACCGGGCGGAGAAAAACTAAAACTGAGCAAATACTGTCCAAGACTACGCAAACATACCGTACATAACGAAAAGAAAAAATAGAACGTTAGCCGCTCCGCCTGCGGGATGACTCCGCAGACGAATCGGCTAACAAATTTTACCCCCTCATTCCGTTGACCGCGACAAAACGCTGGATAATCCGTCGATCTGATCCGGAATTGGAACGAACTTTAGTTTCGACCGCGGGCGTCTCGCACCTCGTCGCCGCACTGCTCGTTGCAAGAGGAATAGACTCCGTCGACGACGCCAAAGATTTCCTCAACACCAACCTAAAAACGCACCTGCGCGAACCCGACCTCCTGCCCGGCTGCCGGGAAGTCGCCGAAAGACTCTATCAAGCAATAAAAAACAACGAAAAAATTACCATCTACGGAGACTACGACGTCGACGGCATCACAGGCGTCGTCATACTACACCAAACGATCAAAGACCTGGGAGGAACCGTCGGATTTTACATTCCCGACCGGCTCGACGAAGGTTACGGACTCAATTCCGAAGCCCTCGGAAAATTGGCAAAGGAGGGCGTAAAAGTGGTCGTTACCGTTGATTGCGGCATCAACAGTCACAAAGAAGCGTTAACCGCAAAACAGAGCGGTATTGATCTGCTCATCACCGACCATCACACTCCCGACGCGACACTTCCCGAAGCGGCGGCGATTGCCCATGCACAACTCGTCCGCTGGAAAGGCAAACTCGTTCCGCCGACCGCCCTTGCTCCCGACGAACTTGAACGAGCAGAAAAATACCCATTCCCCTATCTTTGCGGAGCGGCTGTTGCCTTGAAGGTCGCTTGGGCGCTGGGACAGATTGCTCATGAAGGCATCGGCAAGCCGGTGTCTGAAAGGTTTCGACAACGGCTCAAAGAGATGCTCGGCTTGGCAGCGATGGGAACCGTCGCCGACTTCGTGCCGCTGCACGATGAGAACCGGGCATTGGTGAAAGGCGGACTGCAATTTTTGCTCCCTCCGTCTGCCTCGCTGGGGTTGAAGGAACTACTCACTGTGGCAAGGTTTGGAGAAAAGAATAACAAGCAGTTGACGCCCGATTTTGTAGCGTTTCAAATCGCGCCTCGTCTCAATGCTGCCGGTCGGCTGGGGCATGCGCGATTTGCCGTCGAACTCCTCATCAGTGATGATCCGCAACGGACGAAAACGTTGTCCGAAGAAGTGGATCGGCTAAATGATGAACGTAAAACAATGGAGCGAAAGATTTTCCAAGAGGCGGAGCGGCAGATTTTGGAGCATTTCGATGCCGTTGCGGATCCGGCTTTTGTATTAGCGGGGGATTGGCACCGAGGCGTCATCGGTATTGTGGCGGGGAGGCTTATGGATCGCTTTCATCGACCAGTTATTTTACTGGGCAGGAACAAGATGGGACTTTCACCGGCGGTTGGTTCCGCACGCGGAGTGCCTGGATTCAACTTGTATGAGACATTGAAAGCGTGTGAAAAGTATTTAGTTCGTTTCGGCGGACATGAGGCGGCGGCGGGTCTGACGATAGAGGACAAAAACATTAATGCGTTCCGAAGGGCGTTTTGTGAAGCGGCGGCGGAGCGGATTCCGACGGAGGAGCGGATTGCCGAATTGATGCTTGACGGTTTTTTTCCGTTGTCGGTATTTACGCCGCAGTCGGTCAAGCAGATAAATCAGTTATCACCTTTTGGCAGTGCGAATCCGGGCCCCATTTTTGGTGCGGAGCAGGTTACGGTGCATCAGGTCAAGGCGATGGGTCGTGACGAGAGTCATTTTTCGGCGGAGTTTTACCAGAGCGGCGGTTCGTTACGTGGTGTGGCGTTTCATCGGAGCGGCTGGGTCGATGCGATGAAGCCGTACAGTAAGCCGATGGACATTGTTTTCAAGGTAAGAACGAGCGATTACAGCGGACGTGTGGAACTCGACATTATCGATTGGCGGAGAAGCGGTGAAGAACGGAACACTCGTTAGCCTTGTATGCCCTGTATGAAACGAATCCCGGCACATCTTTTTTGTGAGTTATAGTTAACCTCTGGAGTTTATGTTACAATTACGTCAAAGACGTATTCTGAGCGAAACGAAACGTATGTCAGACACAATACAAAACAATGAAGGAATGTCTTCTGTGGATTTCGAATGGTCTTACTCCGGTAAGGCGATGAGGGCGCAGACGCTCCTTTTTGTACTCCTCTCGCTGCTTGCGGTCAGCGGCGGACTTTATGCGACGCTCGCTGCCGACTGGCTCGGCGAACATTATCTTGAAGCTTGGTGTGCAATCACCGGCAGCTTAGTGCTGCTCTGGGGATACCATTACACTGTCTATTTTTATCGGATATTAACGATACATTATCGGTTAACTGAAAGACATCTTTACAGTCATCGAGGACTTTTCACAAAGGTCAGCGATTCGATGGAACTCGTTCTCATTGACGACGCGCAACTGACGCAAACGCTCTTTGACCGCATTTTCAACGGCGGAGTGGGAAGAATTGTCCTCTACTGCGATGCCGATAAAACTTCTGACGGAAAGTTAGTTTTAATAGGCATTGACAAGCCGAGGGAAGTTTTTGAAAAGATAAATTCATTGCGAACCGCACTCCGGGCAAAGCGCGCTATTCTGACCGGCGGAGGATGATGAAACAGAACGGCTCTTTGGACATGTTATTACGATACAGATCCAAACTCGCACATCTACTGTTTGCCCGAAGAGGTTGTTTTTCCAGCGGCAGAGGTTATAGCAAAAACGAATCTACACTTTGCGTACTCTGCGTAATTCTTTGCGTACTTTGCGACTAATCTTTTTTAACCGCAAAGCATACAAGGTTCCATTGTAACGCACAAAGGAACGCTTTTCACTGACGTAAAACATACAAGTACGCAAAGTTTTGATTCGTTGCGTTTTCGGCACAAATCAATACAAAATTCGATTTTTAGAAGTTCCCTTACGTAAAGCACCATGGACGTTTCCGGTTTATGTTCGACTCCAGAATGTCCATACAGATGTTTACGTCATCGACGACTTGGAAGTCATACATTCCTACGCAGAGGAAGTCGGCGCCCGATTCAAACGCAAAACGGAAACCATCGTGAGGACGAATCGCTCCTGCCGCCAATACTTTGAAACCGATCCAAGGTTCTGGAAGAGCATTCATGAATTCGACGGTCTCATTCACCGATCTGCAATAGACGTTGTCGCGTTCCGGCTTATCCGACATTCGCGACCAGTATCGATCATGATGGATTGTTTTCATCCAGAAATCCGGCTTGAACCCTTTTTCGACGCACGCCTGCACTGTCGAAAGGCGATGCGCACCGAGTCCCACAACGGCTCTTTCCTTTCGCATCCGATCTACGAAGGCAGCAATATCGTCGAACTTGCCTTCACGTACCAACCGGTCTCCCTGTTCTCCTTGCAGATAGACGGCGGAGGCTCCCTTGTCGAGGCAGTCTATCGCACCATCGATAGAGGAACAGTCTGCAATGTACCGCATCGAACCTTCTGCATTTTCCCAGTAGTCGACCATAATGCCGATGTGCGAATGGTGTCCGAGGTACGCATTGATGCCGCATGCCTCTCCCATCTTGAACGTGGCAACGATCTTGTCTCGGGTGTGGTATGCTTTGACGAGGTCGTCCACGTATATCAAGTCTCGTGCGTGTGCCCAGCCGCCGATAAGGTTTCCTCCCATAATGATTCGGCTGAAGTCGAGACCTTTGATGGTCGCCTTCGTCATCGGCTTTTTCAGGTCGGCGAACTTTGCCCAGTTGGTATGCGTTCGGGACGCACCGGACAGGGCATCGACTTCAACATCTTGTACGCCCTGGACAGCAAGTTGTTGGGCGAGGACGCTTCTTTCGTGACTGACGAACGCTGCTCCTGTTGCGAGGGCGGTACCGCCGGTAACGATTTTCTTAAGTGCCTCGCGGCGGTTCTTAAGTGCCTCGCGGCGGTCAGGATTACTTGGTTGTGTCATGTTGGTTAACTCCTGTGTAAAAACAACAGCGCATTATATCATAGCAGAGCCGAAATGAAAAGAGGCAACCTCTAAAAATCAAATCTTATATTGATGTGTGCCGAAAACGCAACGAATCGACCTTTTGCACACTTTTCGGTTAGCTCTTTTTGTTTCACCGCAAAGAACGCAAAGAATTTGCTTTATTAGAGGTTCCATAATGACAATTTCATACCGTTTACTGTATAATAGACATGTCTGGAAACCGCCATTCCCGCGCAGGCAGGAATCTAGGAAAACAGATTTAAGCCTGTACATCTGGATTCCCGTTTTCACGGGAACGACGATGATGGCAGTTTCCGGACAAATCTAATGAATCCCATGAAGCGTAAAAAGGTTCGAGTCGATTTCCGAAAGAACCGCGCAGTGCGGACTCGCGTCGACGATTGGACACGAAAATTCGAAGAACACGGCTTTGAAGAGGAAACCGAAATCACCGACGAACGCATCCGCGCCAAAGGAGAACTCACCCGAAAAAGAACCGTCATCGGAGAACTTGCCGAGGACGATACCGACTTTGCCGTCCTGCCGGAAGTCGATACTGAACGCCTACTGACCGGTCGCGTCCTCCGTGTTCACGGAGCAAGCAGTGTCGTACAAACGGAAGACGGACGCTTGTTTCATTGTGTAACCCGGCGTATTCTGAAAACGCTTTCGACCGATCAGCGGCAACCAGTGGTCGCAGGAGATCGCGTGATGATTCGTCCCGCCCCGACAGAAAACGAAGCAATGATTGAACGAGTCGAACCGCGAACCGGCACGATCGCCCGAACAAGCAAACAGCGAAAGCACGTCATCGTTGCCAATGTCGATCAAGTGCTTATCATTGCCAGTGCGGCGGAACCGGCGTTGAAACCGAACCTCATCGACCGGATGATTCTTACGGCGGAACAGTCCGGTGTGCGTCCGGTCGTTTGTATCAACAAGGTTGACCTCGTGAATGTTGCCGACCTGCAACCGATGGCGGGCGTCTATGCTCAGATGGGTTACCAGGTACTGTTATTGAGTGTTGAAACCGGCTACGGTTTGAATCATCTTCGGCGGCTTCTGACGGATCGGTCGAGTGTCGTTGCGGGTCAAAGCGGGGTGGGCAAATCTTCTCTGCTCAATGCTGTCGATTCGCAACTTCAGCTTCGGGTGGCGGAAATTGGTAAATCGCATAAGGGCAAACATACGACGACCACTGCAGAACTGTTGCGGCTCTCTTTCGGCGGATATGTTGTGGACACGCCGGGACTGCGTCAATTTATGCTTTGGGACATTATTCCTGAAGAGGTTTTTGGTCTTTTTCGGGACTTGCGTCCTTATGAGAATCGGTGTCATTTTCCGAATTGTACTCATTCTCACGAAGACGATTGTGCGGTTCGGATTGCCGTCGGTGAAGGACGGCTCGACTTGCGGCGGTACGAGAGTTACCTCGCACTGCGGTTCGGGAAATAGTAACTAGCGCTTTGTTTCTATTCAATGATGGGATATAGTGTTTTCAGTTTTGCTCTTGCCTTTTCGACGTTGAGGTGCCATTGAATACCCTTGAGTTTTTCATTGCACCCATTGACACTGAATGAGGCTGGCTCCGGTGAATAATATGACTAAAATGGCATTATTAGAGGTGCCCAAAAAACAAATTCTTGCCGTTTATGGTATATTTTCTCTTGAACTATGCGTAAATTACTTGACGATACACTTTCCCGATTTGAAGAATTGGAACGCTCCATGTCCGATCCCGATGTGCTAGCGGACTCCTACAAGATGCAGCAAATCGCCAGAGAACACGGAACCCTCGCTAAAATGGCAACGAAATACCGGCGATTCAGGCAACTCAATATCCAAATCGAAGAAGCAGCTGAACTACTTCGCTCTCCCGACGCCGAAATGAGAGAACTTGCGGAGCTGGAATTGCCCGACCTCAAAAAGGAAAGGGAAGTTCTCTGGAACGAACTCCTCGATATGACCATCGGCGGTGCCGATGCGAACCGGACGAACCTTGTTATGGAAATCCGCGCCGGCACCGGCGGCGATGAAGCGGCACTCTTTGCCCGTGACCTCTACGATATGTACAAACATTACGCCGAATCGCAAGGTTGGAAAGTCGAAATCTTGTCCTACAATGCCACAGAACTCGGCGGCTTCAAAGAAATGATCCTCGGCATCGACGGCGATGGATGTTTTCGGCACCTGCAATTTGAAAGCGGAGGCCACCGAGTCCAACGAGTTCCCGAAACGGAAGCAAAGGGACGGATTCACACATCAGCAGCGACGGTCGCAGTCATGGCAGAGCCGGAAGATGTCGAAATTGATTTGAAGCCGGAAGACTATCGCAAAGATTTGTTCTGTGCCAGCGGACCCGGCGGACAGCACGTCAACAAAACGGAGTCAGCGGTACGGCTCACGCATTTTGAGACGGGCATTGTCGTGAGTTGTCAGGATGAAAAGAGTCAGCACAAGAACTTTGCCAAGGCACTCCGGGTGCTTAAAACCCGTCTTTATGAAGCGAAGCGGGAAGAGGAACAGAGGAAACGCTCCGAAGAGCGGAAGAGCAAGATCGGCAGCGGTGACCGAAGTGAGCGGATTCGGACGTACAATTTTCCAGAGAACAGGGTAACGGATCATCGCATTGGTTTGACGTTGTATAAGTTGGACACGATTTTGTCCGGCACCCTGTCGCCGGTCATTGACGGACTTTTAGAGTACGAGCGGCAAGAACTCCGCAGTGCGTTTGGGCAGTCGGAATTGTGATTGCCGATACCGGTTCATTCTTCTGACTTGTCGACAGCTCCTGCGGGAAAATGATGCCTGTTACAGCCCCGCCGGGTAAAATTTAGCAGAGCGGCGTTCTTGCAAACGGAGCTCTGTTTTTACGTTGCCTGTATGATAGGCTTGACCCCTCGGACGTCGGGAAGCGAGCCTAGCCAAAAGGGGAAGTCTTCGACGATCTCTCTTCCGTCCGCCAGAAAAACACGAACGCGGATCGTCCAATGGATTTTTACAATCACACCAGTATAGGAAAGCGGCGAGTTCGGTAAAATCGCGCTGAACCTGCCGGGTGTGCGAGTATCAATCCAGTCTCCGGCATCGATGGAATAACGCCGAAAAGAATGAATTCCAAAATCTTCGCTTCCCTTTCCCGTCGTGTGCCAAAGGATAGAACATTCGACGGCATGAATATCGTCTCCGCTCATCGAATCGAGTCGATAACTGCCGGCGAGTGTTTCACCGGGACGGTACTGTCGGCGCCCGCGTCCGTCTAATGTGATCATTATTTGTGGTTTCACCATAAGGGTAGGGAGCTTCCACCATTCTGTTCCTTGAATATACCGTAAACCGTTGAGTTTTGCAATGTTTTGGCAATTACAGCGGCGGGAAAAAAGTTCACAGAGCCCGGTGCGGCAGCACCGGTGCTACCGTACCGGGCTCTTTTTGTTATTTGATAATTTTTTTTACCGCCAACCCTTTAAGACAATATGTACTACTTCCACGACCAGAGCTGCATACTATCGGTAAAGAGCCGGCTGACAGATTCGTGGCAGTGTATCCGCCGGATTGCTTCGCCGAGCAGTGCAGCCACGCTTAAAACTTTCAAGTTTGGCAATAATTCATCCGGCAACGGAATCGTGTCGGTTAAAACAATCCCCTCGACGGGCGCACTTTTCAGGTTTTCGATGGCATTACCGCAAAGAACACCGTGAGCGGCACCGATGTAAATCTTTTCCGCTCCATGCTTTCGTACCAGATGAGCCGCCCCGCAAATCGAATTCGCGGTGCTTATCATGTCGTCGAGCAAAATAGCGGTCTTTCCTTCCATCGGACCATCCGCAATGAGCTTGACCTGTTCTACCCGATTCCCGGAACGACGCTTGTCGATGTATGCCAAACGTCCGCCCAGCGATTCTGCATGAGAAGCAGCACGCTTAATGCTCCCCACGTCGGGACTTACAACAATCAATTGTTCCGTAGGGATATTGAGTGACCGAATATAATGCTCCAGCACCGGAGCCGCCGTGAGATGATCGACTGGAATGTCAAAAAAGCCTTGAATTTGGGCAGCGTGTAAATCCATTGCCAAAATGCGGTTCACTCCGGCTTGGGTGAGCAAATTAGCGACCAGTTTGGCGGTGATCGGCACACGTCCTTCGTCTTTTCGGTCTTGCCTAGCGTAGCCGAAATAGGGGATCACGGCGGTAATCCGCTCCGCACTTGCCCGCTTGAAACTTTCGATTAAAATCAAAAGCTCCATCAGGTTATCGTTGACAGGCGGACAGGTCGATTGGACGATGAATATGTCTTGTCCCCGCACGTCTTGGTCGATTTTACAGCGTATTTCTCCGTCGGGAAAATTGCCGATAGCAACTTGACCAAGCGGCGATCCGAGGTACTCGCAGATTTGCTTCGTCAGATTAATGTTAGCTCGACCAGAAAACACCCGCAAGTCGCTCATAGGAAAACGATAATCAATTCAGAACAAAAGGGAGAAGACTCAGTATAATCGAAAAGCCACGGAAATTCAATGCGGGTAAAACTGTGCGGCGTCTTAAACTTGTGGACGCGATAAGCCTTCTTCTTCCTTTATGTTTCCTTTATTGAGAGATATTGTCGCAAGGTGCAGAAGACGGTGTATCGTGTTCGGTCGTATGCGAACATTCGTCATCGGATTGCTTTGGACATGTTTCGAGACTGTTATTTGCCGAGACGTTATCAAACAATGCAATCGCTACACGAAACAAGAGCAGGATAAAACGCTAATTTTATGATACACTCCCAACGATTAGCCGATTTCCTCTGGAGGACAAAGCACACTTTCGTAAATACCACACCATCGATCTGCCAGTAGAGAGGCTTCGTATTTTTCCGAAATGTCCTCACGCACAACCTTGGCAAACTGTTCCGCCCGTTCAGGATGGTCGAGCAAATTGACAATTCCTTCTGCAAGAGCGGCAGGATCCACCGGCGGAACAAGCAAGCCGTTGCGTCCATTTTGAATCAATTCACAGCAGCCACCGACGTCCGTTACTACACAAGGTCTGCCTGCCGCCATATATTCCATAATGGCATTCGGCAAACCCTCTGAACGCGAGGAAAGTACAGCAACGTCCAGCGTGGACAAAAGTGCCGGTATGTCCGATACCGCACCGGCAAGCCGAACATTTTCGGCAATGCCTAATTGGTCAATCTGTAAACGATACCGTTGCTCATCGCCCTTTCCCACAAGTTCAAACTGTACGTCAGGATATTTTTCGAGAACAATTTTTGCGGCGTCAATAAATATGTCGGTTCCTTTGACGGCTTTCAAGTTACCGACGATGCCGATGCGCCGAGGAGTATGGGCATTTGTCGCCGTCCAAGTCGGTATTTCCTCAAAGCATTTGGTTTCAATGAGATTCGGCACGACAAAGATGTTGTCCGCTTGCGCATTTTCCTGTTCGATGATCGACTGTTTACAGGCTTCAGCATTGGCGATCACTTTGTCGATGAGAAAACGTTGGGCAAATTTACCGGCACGAGCCTGCCACGGAGTCATCCAAAAGCCGATGTCTACGCGAAATCCGAAAATCTTTTTTACGCCGCTTCCCCTTCCGACAGCGGCGGTAAATATCAACAGGGGATTATCCAACACCAGTGCTTGAACGATGCCAATATCATTCTGTTTGAAGTACCGCCTCAGTTCCCAAGCTTTACGCAAAACAGAAAAAGAGCGTAATCCTCGCATTTTCAGACAGAAGACGGGGCAGTCTATCGGTTCTGGTATCGACTGTTCGTCTCCGTGTAGGAGCAAAACGAAAGGTTCAATTCTTTCCCTGTCGATATGCCGCAGGAGCATCGCCAGTTGCAATTCGGCACCAGCACGTCCCCGCCAAAAATCGAGAACGAAACAGACACGTATTTTATTCTTATGATTTTTTAGAGTGTCGACACTTTTCATTGATTGTATTTTACTGGGTTGGCTGGAAAAAAGTTCACTGAGTCAGGAGAGGTAGCTCCGGTGCTGCCGCACCGGGCTCAGTTTGTTCTTTGATAATTTTTCCCGCCAGCCCTGTAATTCTAAAGACTCCGCCCTCCGGCAGCCGATGAACCACCAGAGGGAGCGATGAAACTTTCTGCGTCGGTAATCGGAGTAATGTTGCTATTATCGGGTATTGTGTCCGCACAATATCACGCAGGAACACAGTACGGAGGAACTTTTCATACCGGATTCCCCAGCGAACCCGTACACGGATACTACCAACCAGTACTGATCCAAACGCCCGAAGGAACAAGCCTCGCCGCCGTCAAGCACGGACAGTTTGCCGACCGACTGCCCACTCCGCTACAAATCGGACTGCTCATCGGACACGACTACCGACTCCGTATTACAGGTATTCCACTCAATCCCGGAAGAGAACTCTTTCCAACAGTTACGCTCCTCGCCCGAACTTATCCGCCGCCAGGTAAGGAACTCGATTTTCCGATTATCATCAATCTGACTCTCGAAGACCTCGAACTAGCACTGGCAGGACGCTACGTTACCCGAGTGATTTATCTGGAAAATCCTAATACGGCACTGCCCGTGCCGACCAGCGGCGAAGAACAGATTTCGCACGACATCCACGGCGGCGCCGATCCCATTGCCGTTGCTAAATCGCAAGGTCTGCCCGTCGCCATCGTGAGAATCGGCGGACGTGTTCCACCGCAAAATACAGATACCGGTCTGCTTCCACCAGAGTTTTCCCTCGGCTCACCGCCCTGGGTGCTGAATCGAACGATTCCGCCGCAAAACACTGCTCCGATTTCGCGAACGGACGCACAGCGAGACTCACTGAGAGACTCACTAACGATTGATCCGGCACTGAAAGAGTCGGGGGCGTCGGTCATTGAACGTCAGCAGCAGGAAATGTTAACGCATCCTTGGCGTCCTCCGCACCAACCGCCGACTACGCCGGGCGGCAGAGCAAGCGAATATCTCGTCAATGGCGCGGATACCGGTTTGCCGACATATGTTGAAGGTTGGACGGTACATAATTTCAACGCCGGAAACACGATAGCCCATTTTGACACGCTGAACGGACAGATTGTCGTCGAACCTTCTAACCGCATTCACATTTACGCTCCTCGATTTGCGGCGATTCGGAAAGTCGAAGGATTGTTACAAGAGGGACAAATTACTGCTGTTATCAAAAAGCAGGGGCAACAGACGTTGGAACGTAGCGGCAACGTTCTGCAACCGACCTTTGCCGAACAGGAAGCGAGTACGCAGTATAGCCGAACTCGGGAGCAGACTTACGGTATCGAAGGACAGCGGCGCGGTGCCGGGGTGGACAATACGCAAAACCTCATTGGATACAGCGGTTTTCAGGTTGTTGATTCGGACAGCGTCTTTCTGTTACAGAGGACTTTCGGAATGGAGGGCACGACGCAGGCAACACTGGCGCGTGGAGCGGCGAATGCTCGGGCGTGGATGGGAATCGAAGGGCTTACGATTCAAATCAATGAATTGGCTCCGATGTCTGCAACGGAAACTATTGGTGCGGCGGTCTATTTTCAAATTGAAGATAAGCAATCGCGCACGTCGAAGTTACGGTTAATCAAGGTTGCTTCTCATGATGCGGCGTCGCCGGGAGAGATCGTTGAGTTCACGCTTCGGTTCGATAACATCGGCAATCAACTGATCGGCAACGTTACGATTTTAGATGACTTGTCGGGTCGGTTGGAATTTTTACCGGGTACGGCGGTCACGTCGTTGCCGTCGGGTTTTGTGCTGCAGCCGAATGTCAGCGGAGGTTTTACGTTGCGGTTTGAAATCGTTGAACCTCTTGCGCCGGGCGATTTTGGTGTGATTAAGTTCCAGTGCCGAGTGCGGTAGAGGGAGAGTGTTACAACCCCGGCGACGGTAACCTGCCTTAGACTTGTTCCGTAACCTAGCGTGTCATTCCTGCGTAGGGGGGAATCTAGACGAAACGCCCCAAACCCCACCTTCTAGATTCCCGTCTTCACAGGAATGACGAGGCTATGAAACAAGTCCATTCACGAATTTTTCTAAAATACCGTCAAGTAATTTGCCCGTGTTAGAGCACGGAATCTTCGCCGCGTTACATCTTGAAATACCTTTTTTCCCGTTTCATTTCACGGAAAGCCTACGTATATCACGGCTGCCGTGAGGGGGCAAGGCAACGACATTCAAAAGCGTAGATTTTTCTACCCAGATATCATTGGCACAGCTTTTGCTATTCCCTCAATACAGTGTGTTGGTATCGCACAATATAGCCCATTACAACAAACAAAAGGAGTTTTTTCATGAACAAGAAGAGTCTGACCATTATCTTCGCCTTCTTTTTGGCAACCGCCGTAACAGTCCTGACCGGTTGCCAGAGAGCGAACGAAGGAGACGTGCTACTCCTCAACGTCTCCTACGATCCGACCAGAGAGTTTTACAAAGAATTCAATGACGCATTCGCCGAACATTATAAAAAAGAAAAAGGCATCAACGTCACCATCGACATGTCGCACGGAGGAAGCAGCAAACAAGCACGAGCCGTCATCGACGGACTGCAAGCTGATGTCGTTACACTAGCACTCGCCTACGACATCGACAGCATCCACGATGTCGCACAGTTAATAAACAAAGACTGGCAAAAACAATTTCCCCAAAACAGTACGCCGTACACTTCGACCATCGTTTTTCTCGTCCGAAAAGGCAATCCCAAGAATATCAAAACCTGGGACGACTTGGTGCGTCCCGGTATTCAGGTGATTACGCCGAATCCCAAGACCTCCGGGGCGGCACGGTGGAGTTATCTTGCCGGTTGGGGACACATTTTGCAGAAGGAATTGGGGGACTTGAAAAAGATCAACGATCCGCAATTCGCTGCGGAAGTCGAAGCCGCTCATCAGGAGGCATTTGAATACACAAGAATACTGTTCCAGAATGTACCGGTGCTCGATACCGGCGCACGCGGTTCGACCATGACCTTCGTGCAACGCGAAATCGGCGACGTGTTGCTCGCTTGGGAAAACGAAGCAATTCTTTCGATCCAGGAATTCGGCACGGAAAAGTTCGACATTGTGTTTCCGCCGATGAGCATTTTAGCGGAACCGCCGGTTGCCATCGTGGACAAAGTGGTGGACAAACGCGGAACACGAGAGATTGCTGAAGCCTATTTGAATTTTTTGTACACGAAAACAGGACAGGAACTTGCCGCCAAGCATCACTACCGTCCGCGTGATAAGGAAGTCGCCGCAAAGTATGCCAGTAAGTTTCCTTCGTTGAATTTGATCGTTCTCGACGAAGT
>Ga0099364_10004516_pt1 | contig 21075 bp, 17 predicted proteins | sample TergutTh196P3_FD_73070 | JGI IMG/M metagenome (GOLD analysis project Ga0099364, IMG submission 73070) | Microcerotermes parvus P3 segment gut microbial communities from Pointe-Noire, Republic of the Congo - Th196 P3 | ecosystem: Host-associated > Arthropoda: Insects > Digestive system > Gut ... | reverse complement strand
GTATTAAATTTGTGTGAATATTTAAAATATGGGTGTTTTTCATAAGGTTTTTATGCAAAACACATCTGTCCGAAAAAGTATACTTTATTGGACAATTTTAAACCGAACAAAGAATTTAAAATTTATTGGAGAGATATGCAAAGCTAAAGAAAAAAATAAATTATTTGATTATAGTAAAGAATGAAATGGAATTTTGCAATTCAAATAATTTGACAAATAAAACAAAAATAGATGAAAAAGGAAACAGCGAAAATAAAGTGGTTTCATTCGAAAAGAAGACAACTTTTAAAATTAAATCTGATTCCTCAAATAATGCACCAATAAAAATTATTGATAAAACCGAAATAAATTAAGTTCTAAAATGAAAAATTTTAAGGAGTTTATCTTATGAAAAAACAAAGAACAGTAAAAAAAATCATTGGTCTTGCGCTCACGGTAATGCTGATGTTCGCGCTTGCACCCATGAATGCAACAGTCAACGCGGAAGAAATAACAGTAAGAGAAATTGCGACAGGGTTGGAATATGCTAGCATTGGATATTTTAGCGATGGTGTGGCTGTTGTTCGAAATGCAGCTGGGCAAGAAGGTGTTATAGATAAGACTGGAAAGATTGTTATTCCTTTCGGCACTTATGTAAGGTTTAAAAGGTACGATAATAACCCTGATTTCAACGATGGCGTAGCGGTTGTAGGGGTTGGGCAAAATATAGACAGGCAATGGGGAGTAATAGATACAACAGGACGGATTGTTGTTCCTATAGGCACTTACATTGATTATGGTAACGATTTCAAAGAAGGCATGATAACTGTGATAAATGCAAACAGTCAACATGGTGTTATAGACACAACAGGGCAAGTTGTTATACCTTTTGGCATTTATAGTTATATTAGCTCTTTCAGCGAAGGTTTAGCGTTTGTACGAAATGCAGACATGCAAGGGGGCGTTATAGACACAACAGGAAAACTTGTTATACCTTTTGGCATTTATAGTTATATTAGCTCTTTCAGCGAAGGTGTAGCGTTTGTACGAAATGCAGATGGGCAAGTTGGTGTTATAGACACAACAGGGCAAGTTGTTGTACCTTTTGGCATTTATAGGGAAATTTACACTTTCAGCGATGGCATGGCGGTTGTGCGAAATGCAGAATGGCAACAAGGTGTTATAGATAAAACAGGAAAGATTGTTGTTCCTTTTGGCATTTATAGCTATATTGATAGCTCTATTGGGGTTTTCAGCGATGGCATGACGGTTGTGCGAAATTTAAATGGGCAAGTTGGTGTTATAGACACAACAGGCAGGGTTGTTATACCTTTTGGCACTTATTATAATATTTATAATTACAGCAATGGCTTAGCGTTTGCGGAAAATGAAGAAGGGCAGCAAGTAGTTATAGACACAACAGGCAGGGTTGTTATACCTTTTGGCACTTATATTGGTATTTTCTCTTTCAACGATGGCTTGGCAAGGGCACGAAAAGCAGATGACACATCATGGGTAATACTGGAAATAGTGGGTCCACCGTTACTCTATGGTGATGTGAACGGTGACGGCAGAGTTGATATGGCGGATCTTGTACTGCTTGCACGGCATATCGCCGGACTTGAACTGCTTGACGAAGCGGGTCTTGAATTAGCGGATGTAAATGTGGACGGCAGGATAAACATTTCTGACCTTATCAGGCTTGCGCGGTATATTGCGGGACTTGATACTTCGCCTCTTGGTTAAAATTTATTGTTAAAATTGGTGAATAAAATGTTACGCTTCGTCTGTAAAATAGGCTGCCGAAGCAGTAATAGTGATATAAAACGGCAACGCCGGCAGCATCGGCGATTTACCTTGACGGCGAGCTTGCGGAGTTTACAGCTTATCTTATCGGCAGTAACAATTATTTTAAACTGCGCGATGTTATGGAAGTGTTTGATGTTTATGTAGGCTGGGACGGCGCGTCAAACACAATAACGCTCGACACTTCAAAGGGTTATGAACCATAGAAATAAACAAGCCCGGCGAAAAAATCGCCGGGCAATCCGCGTTATTTTTTATTAATTTTTAGGAACGACCGCTAATGTCATTCCAAGAGGTTCTAATATTCGCAGTATAGTTGTTATTTGCGGGTCTGTTTTTCCTTTTTCTATCCGCGCTATCAGCGGTTGACGAACACCGCTTAGTTTTTCAAGTTCTTTTTGGCTTATTTTTTTCTCGTTTCGTGCGTCGATTAAAGCGCATAATATTTGAGAATTTAATTTAATTTCGGCTTGTTCCGCCTGTGTTAAACCACTTATATTCAACAAATCCTCGTGAGTATTATAACTTGTGCCGTTTATAATTTTAGCCATTATTATCATTCCTTTCTTTCCAGTCTTTTAAATTACGCTCCGCTTGTTCACCTAACTTCTCAATATATTCAAATATTTTGTCGTTGCCTTGCTTATCTTTGTATGTGATATATTCAAACATCTTTGCTATTCACTCCTTGTATTTATATTATAACTAATTAATTATCATTTGTCAATATCTATACAGAAAAAAACGGTAAAATAATTTGATTTTACAAAAAATCTATTGACAAAATCAATAATCCGGTGTATACTAATTATATAATTAGTAACCGGAGCGTTAGTATTATGTTTGTCGGACGAAAAGCAGAGCTCGAAAATTTAAATAAATATTATAACCGGGATAAATTTCAATTCGCGGTCATTTACGGAAGGCGGCGCATAGGCAAAACTACTTTGATAAATGAGTTTTGCAAAAATAAAAAATTTATCTATTTCGTTGCGGTAGAATCTACCATAAAAGAAAATCTGGAAATCTTTTCAAATCAGATTCTTTCAGCAATTGCGCCCGATGCACCTGAAAATCCGTTCACATCGTTCCGTGACGCAATCGAATATATTTTCGAGCGCGCCAAAAACGAACGCATTATTTTAGTAATAGACGAATACCCGTATCTTGCGGAGAGCAGCAAGTCGGTATCTTCGATTATTCAGGCGGCGATAGATAAATATCAGGATAACAGCAGACTGTTTCTGATTTTGTGCGGTTCCTCCATGTCATTCATGGAAAACCAGGTTTTAGGCTATAAAAGCCCGCTGTACGGACGCAGGACAGCGCAATTTAAAATTCTGCCGTTTGATTATTATGAGTGCGCCGCAATGCTTTATGGGTTCACCAACGAAGAAAAAATCGTGCTGTACGGTATAACCGGCGGCGTGCCCGAATATGTTTCAAGGATTAATAATTCTATGTCTGTCCGTGAAAACATTCACGAACTATTCTTCGACCCATCTGGGCGTTTGTTCGAAGAACCGTCAAATTTGCTGAAACAGGAGCTTAAAATGCCGCAGACATACAACGGTATTATAACGGCTGTCGCGGGAGGCAGCAGCAAGCTGAATGAAATCGCCGCAAAAGCCGGAATCGAAACAAGCCAGTGCAGCAATATGCTCTCCACTTTAATCGGTTTGGGGCTTGTGAAAAAAGAATATCCGGTTACTTCGGAAAAATCCCGCAAAACTATATACGCGCTTGACGACCGGATGTTCAAGTTTTGGTACAGATTTGTGCTGCCCGATATAAGCAGAATTACGGCGGGACTGGGCAAAAGCGTTTGCGATGAAGTGTTTGACAGAAAAATAAGCACTTATACAGGCTATGCTTTTGAGGAATGTTGTAAGCAGTATATGTGGAGAGCGGCGGCAAAGAATACGCTTCCGTTCCTGTTTCAGAAACTCGGCAGATGGTGGGGAACGAATCATCGGGAAAAACGCGAAGAAGAAATTGATTTTATCGCGTATTCAGGCGAAAAAGCGGTGTTCGGTGAATGTAAATGGCAGAATGATTTAACAGGCAATGATGTGTATGAAGATTTAAAAATAAAATCAAGTCTGCTTACGCAGTTTACAGACAGTTATTATATATTATTCTCAAAATCCGGATTTACGCAGATGTTATCAAAGCGCGCCCAAAAAGAAAATCGTATAAGGCTTGTATCTATATCTGATATGTTTGATTTGTAGGAACGGAATCAATTTCCGCATATTCTGTAAAATATTATTTTTGGGGGTTTGGTGTTGTTTTAGTATATGAAACGATTCGGTTTGCTCGGGGAAAGCCTCGCCCACAGTTTTTCCCCGTTTATACACGCACAGCTCGGCGGGTATGAATACCGGCTGTACGAAAAAAAAAGGGAAGAGCTTGACGGGTTTTTTATGTATGGGGATTTTGATGGAATCAACGTCACTTTCCCGTATAAAAAAGAGGTCTTGAAATACTGCCGCAGCGTGTCCGGTACCGCACAATTGACCGGCTCCGTAAACACGATAATACGGCTGCCCTGCGGGGATTTTCACGGCGAAAACACGGATTTTTTTGGGTTTTGTTATCTGCTGAAAAAAACGGGGGTGAATATTTCCGGCAAGAAAGCGGTTGTTCTGGGCAGCGGCGGCTCGTCGCTCACGGTGCGGGCGGTATTAAACCGCTTCAACCCGCGCGAGGTCATTGTTGTGTCGAGAAGCGGCGCTGAAAACTACGGCAATATACACCGGCACAGCGATGCGCAAATAATAATCAACACCACCCCCGCGGGTATGTACCCAAACAACGGCGTGTCCCCTGTGTCCGATTCAGCCATATTTAAAAACTGCGAAGCCGCGGTTGATTTAATATATAACCCGGCGCATACCGAGTTTTTGGCGCAGGCGGAAGAGCTGGGTATACCCTGTTTTAATGGTCTTTCTATGCTTACCGCTCAGGCGAAAAAATCAGCCGAATATTTTACGGGGACAAATATAAGCGATGAAAAAATTGAGGATATAACCGCAAAAACCTTAAAAAAAACCCGCAATATAATACTGATCGGTATGCCCGGTTGCGGAAAGTCGAGCATCGGCAGAGCTCTCGCCGAAAAATCAAACCGGGAATTTGCGGATAGTGATGAATGGATTGAAAAAAAAAGCAAAAAATCCATCCCGGAGATATTTTCAGATTGCGGCGAGGAGGTTTTCCGCAAGCTTGAAACCGAAGCGCTGGAAACCCTCTGCAAATTAAGCGGGCTTGTTATAGCCGCGGGCGGCGGAGTTGTAACAACTCCCCGGAACCGGCGCATTATAAGGCAGAACGGGCTTGTTATTTATTTAACAAGGGAGCTTTCCGATCTGCCGGTCTGCGGCAGACCGCTCTCGGAAAAACAAGGGGTTGAAGCCCTTGCGGCTGTGCGACTGCCGCTGTTTGAGAGCTGGAGCGACTGTAAAATACCGGTCAGCGGTATTGCACAAACTGCCGCTGAGATATATTATGAGTTTTTATGAACCGTAGAAATAAAACAAACCCGGTGAAAAAAATCGCCGGGTTTTTATTCAATTATTTTAATTTTTGGCGATCGCCATTTTGGACATCTGACGCTGCGCCATAACAAGCGAATAATATATTCCGCGTTTCGCCATAAGCTCCTCATGGCTGCCCTGTTCCGCAATAGCCCCTTTATCGAGGATTATCAGCCGTGTCGCGTGCCGCAGAGTCGCCAGTCTGTGCGCTATTGCAAATGTTGTGCGGTTTTTTGTGAGTTTCTGCAGCGAATCCTGTACAAGCGCTTCGGTTTCGGTATCGAGCGCCGAAGTCGCTTCGTCAAGAATCAATATTTTCGGGTCATGCAGCACCGCCCGCGCGATAGCGATACGCTGCCGCTCCCCGCCGGACAAGGTATACCCGTGTTCTCCCACTTTGGTGTTGTATCCGTCCGGCATCTTCATGATAAACTGGTGGGCATTGGCGAACTTTGATGCGGCGATTATCTCCTCACGGCTCGCTTCGGGCTTAGCGTAAGCTATATTTTCATAAACCGTGCCGGAAAACAAAAACGTTTCCTGAAGCACCGCGCCGATTTGGGATCTTAAATTATTCTGGTCATAATCCTTAATATTCAGACCGTCAATTTTGATTTCTCCGGAGTTCACATCATACAACCGCATCAATAAATTTATAAGGGTGGTTTTACCCACACCCGATTTGCCCACAATCCCGATCATCTCACCCGGTTTGACCGATAAATTTATATCCTTTAAAACAGGGTCATAATCTTTATACCCGAAAAAAGCGTCTTTTATGTCTATATTGCCCTGTATATCTTTTTTAACCGCGTTTTCCTGGTTCACAACATCGATTCTCTCGTCTATAATCTCAAAAATCTTCGCCGCTCCGACAAACACATGCTCCATCCAGCGTCCCGCGTGCCCCATCCAGTCCATAGGCCCGTACAGCATCGTCATATAGATTGTGAACTGCATCATTCCGCCGATTGTCATGCTGCCGCCGAGTATCTGGTTGCCCACATACAGCGTTAAAAAATACGAACCCGCCCGCAGTATAAACCGCGCGATAGGGTAAAACACGCACCATGTCTGCTCGGCTTTCATCTGTATCTGCGCTAAATCTTTGATCGCTTTGCTGCATCTTTCGATTTCATATTTTTCCGTACCGTAAGATTTCACCACTTTCATGCCCGAAAATATATCGTGCAAAATAGAGCGCGACCTTGAAGTCATGCGCCATTCTTTTTCGAAATATTTGCGCATAACCCTGAATGTCAATGAATTTATCAGTAAAAACACCGGCAGAGGCGCCACTACCATCAGTGTCAGAACAGGTCCGTTCGGATAACTTAAAACCACCGCACCCACCGCGATAAACAGTATCGCCTGCTGGAGAATTTCAGGGAACCCGTAGGTAAGAAACTCGTTTATTTCTTCGGAGTCATGCTGAACGCGGTTGATCAGCTCCCCTGCTGTTCTGCGCGATATCTTCGTAATCGACATCTCCTGTATTTTAGCGAACACAATAGAGCGCAGATTAAACGCCATATGAGCGCTCACCCTGGCGAGCACCACCCCGCGCGCCGCGCTCAGCACACGTATGGTGAACTCAAGTCCGAGCAGCAGCAGAACAATCATCAAGACATCGGTAAACCCGACGCTTATCTCGCCGCTTGAACCGGGCAGTATATAATTATCCACAAGATCGCGTGAGATCACCGGCATATACAGGCTCGCCACGGTTATAACCGCAAAAAACACCATGGAAACAGCGACAAACCCTCTGTATGCTGAAGCAAGTTTCAGCAGCCGCCCGAACGTTTTGAGCTTGTTCGCGCAGACAACGCAGAACTCCGTGCCCGGCTCAAATTCGCCGCCGCATTTCGGGCAGATATGTTTTTCGCTTTTGTCCTCGACTGTCCGCGTGCGGTCGCTTAAAAACAAATCGAACTGCGCGGCAAAATCCGGCAGTATATCTTTATGCCGCATATTCGCCCTGCAAAGCTCCGTGAGTACGCCGTCATAATTAAAATCGATCGAAACGCAGCCGACCTGTATCACACATTTGACCGTTCCGATTTTGTCCAGTTCAAAAACCTTGAGCCCGCTGTCGGCGTCGCTTGCAAATATATATTTTTCCGCGAGAACAACCAACCCTTCGGCGTATATATTGTTTTGACTTATATTATATTCAAACTCGTATAATACAGCTCCCGCTCCCAACCGTTCCGCTTCGCTCAGGATTATATTTTTGTTATTATGCTTATTTTTTTTGTTTATCAAAACAGCTCCCTCCAAATTATACAAACAGAATACGATAATTATACCATACAAATAAAAAAAAATCAAGGTAAAAAACGGTTTATATTCAAACTTTACCCGCCCCGGAATCGTTCAGGGAAAATATTTTTATTGACAAATGAAAATTTATGAGTTATAATATACAGAATACAAACTTAACGCGGGTTAAACAAAAAAACAGAACAATGGATAAAAAATTATTATGTATAAAAAAATAACAAAAGCCGTGATACCCGCAGCGGGTCTCAGCACCCGTATGCTGCCGGTTTCAAAATCCGTGCCTAAGGTGATGCTGCCGGTTCTGGATAAACCCGCAATACAATTTCTTGCGGAAGAAGCGGCGGCTTCGGGTATCACCGATATTTTAATAATCACGGGGCGCGGCGGTTATTCTATCGAAGACCATTTTGATTATTCGCCCGAACTCGAGTTTATGCTCGGTAAAAAAAACGATGAAAAAAATCTCGGAATTGTACGCAGCATACCGAATCTCGCAAATATACACTATATCCGCCAAAAAGAGCCGCGCGGGCTGGGTCATGCGGTGCTCTGCGCCAAATCTTTCGTCGGAGACGACGACTTTGCCGTGATGTACGGCGATGATGTTATAATCGGAGAAGTGCCGGCGCTGTCCGAACTTTTACAGGTTCACAAAAATTACGGGGTGAGCACCGCGGGTATAAAACAGGTATCCCGCAGCGAACTTGCCGGTTACTGTTCGCTTAAAGTCGAGCCCGCAGATAATCCCGGCGAATTCTATGTTTATGACATGAACGAAAAGCCGAAAAATGAATCTGAAATTTTTTCGGATTACGCTATTTTGGGCAGAGTCATTTTAACCCCCGGAATTTTTGATATACTCGAACGGCAGCCCCCCGGAGCAAACGGAGAGATCCAGCTCACCGACGCCATGAAAACCTTAGCGCTCTCCGCCGGTACGGCAGCTGCCGGAAACGCTAAAATGACAGCTAAAGTTTTTTCGGGCGAGCGTCATGATATGGGTTCAAAATTCGGTTTTCTGCGCGCAAATATCATAGAAGGGCTGAAACATCCGGAAACAAGCGGCGAGCTGCGTAAACTGATCAAAGAACTTGCGCGCGGGCTTTAAACAAAAACCTGAATATTTACTTTATCCTTTATTGGCTGATCCCGTAAACTTCGTTAAGATCCATTACAAACATCAGCCCGTTGCCCGGTTCGTCTATTTTTAAATGTTCCCTTATCGATTCAACGATGCTGTCTTTGAGTTCTTTTTTTGTTATTATAAAGACCTCTTCTTTTTCCGGTTCGATTTCCATGAAGAAAAACCGCCGTATTTCATGGTCGCCCGCACCTCTCGCATTGATGATGGTTCCGCCTCTCGCTCCCGCTTTATTCGCGGCTTCAATCACACATTCGGCATTGCCTTTATCCACAATCACATATATTATTTTATACATACCCTTACCTCCTCTCCCTCCGGTTTCCGGTGATTTAACGGTATCGTTAGAATCATCGGAAATACCGTTTCCGCTTATAACTTCCGATATGGAATGGGAAAACGCGATACCTTGGTTGGGTTTTTCAAAACCCATATATTCGCTCACACCTTTTATTATCTCAGCGGCTAAATTATATTCCGCCGCCATGGTTACAATCTCTTTCCTCACTTCGTTTATCGCAAAAAACTCAAGCAGCCGGCTGTTTACCGTTCCCTGCCCTATCGAAACGGCTGCGTTCTGCACCCCGTGTTTTTTTGCGTAATTTATGACTTTTGAAGCATCTCCCATATTCACCACACAGCATATTAAACTATATGTCATTTTTTTTCTCACCCCGTCTTTTTTGCAATTTCAATTTATATATAAATCCCAGTAACTGCAGAGCAATCACAGGCATAATTGTCACCATCGCGATTATACCGAAAGCATCGGTCAAAGGGTCGGCGTGTTCCGTGGCGTCGGAAATTCCCCGCGCAAACGCCAAAACAAACGTAGCGGTCATAGGTCCCGCCGCCACAGCGCCCGAATCAAAGCCTATGCCTACAAAAAGTTTGGGGGTTATAAACATCAGCACCGCTGCAGCCGCAAAACCCGGAAGCAGATAATGCCACAGCATAATCCCCGGCACAATAATCCTCAGCATAGAAAGCCCAACGGAGAACGATACGCCTATTGCCAAAAATATCAGCACCGTCTTTCGTTTTATATGCCCGTTGGTTATATCCTCTATCTGATGCGTAAAAACATAAACGGCGGGTTCTGTGAGCACAATCAGCATACCCAAAACAAACCCCACGATTATAATCAAAGCGTCGCTGCCAAACTCCGCCAAACTGCCGCCTATTGTTTTACCGACATTTAAAAACCCCGCGTTCACGCCCACAAAAAACAGGAACAGCCCCGTGTAAGCGTACAAAAACCCAACAAGCATCTTTAAGAAAGCCCGTTTGTGCAGTTTGAATTTAAATTTTTGGAAAATAAGAAGCATCAAAATAATCGGCAGCAGCGTGAGCATTGAATCCAATGCCACCGCCGGTATTTCGGCAAAAAACGGATCAAAAACAGAACCGCTGCCGGTCAGAGCCGCAGAACTCTCGACAGTATCGCCGGCAGAAATAAATAAACTGAGTATAAGCACCCCGAACACGGCTCCGAGCGCTGTTGTCCCAACTAACCCGAAACTGTCCTCTTCGGCGGTTTTGCTGTCTTTATTCATCGCTGAAGCTCCTTTTGCCAGAGCGAGTATAAAAGGAACGGTGATTGCGCCTGTGGCCGCACCCACAGAATCAAACGCGATCGCGAGCATATCCGGAGCAAAAAAACTTAAAACAAGCGCACCCGCTAAAATTATGCTCATCAGTATCCGTATAGAAAAGTTTTTTAAAATTCGCATCATACCCAACGCCATTAAAACACCCGCACCCGCGGCAACAACGATGCGTATAAGCACAGTTGAAACTATATTTCCCGCCGCTTCCGCCACCTGTTCCGCCAGCGCCTGTACGCTCGGTTCGGCAAAAACGACAAAAAAGCCTAAAACAAAGCTGATTATAACGACAAGCCCGAGCTTATCGGATTTTAACAGCGCATCGCCCATATTGTCGCCAAGCGGTAAAAAAGTCAGATCAACGCCGTGTAAAAGAAAAGACAATCCCGCAATCAGCAGCAGCGCTCCTATAAAAAAGCGTATCAGCAATACGGTTTCAAGAGGCGCGACAATAAAATTGAGTATAACGACAAGAACCACAACAGGAAACACCGCAAAAAATACATCTTTGAATTTCATCATCAAAGCATTCAAAATTATCAGACCCCCTTATTTTTTTTATAAAACCAACCCCTGCACAACATACACCCCCGCGGTCAATGCCGCAAAAACCGTAAACGCCGCAAAATCACGCGCCGCATATTCCAGCCGTTTCATTTTTGTGCGTCCTTCCCCGCCTTTATAACAGCGGCACTCCATCGCCGTCGCGAGTTCATCCGCGCGGCGGAACGCCGAGATTATCAATGGGATAAGCACCGGCACAAGAGCTTTTGCGCGCTTTAATATATTGCCGGAATAAAAATCCGCTCCCCGCGCTTTTTGAGCGTTTATGATTTTTTCCGTTTCATCGAGCAGAGTCGGAATGAAACGCAGGGCAATCGACATCATCAAGGCAAATTCATGCACCGGTATTTTAATTTTTTTCAGCGGCGAAAGCAGCCGCTCGATAGCATCGGTCAAAACGGTCGGCGAAGTGGTGTAGCTTATCAAAAGACTTGTTGCCGAAACAAGCGAAATAATCCGTAAAATCATAAATACTGCGAAAACCACCCCTTCAAGATACACCTTTATAATACCAAACTCAAAAAGCAGTTTCCCGCCGCTTTGCATAAATATATTGATCGTACCCGTAAATATGATAATAAATGCGAGAGGTTTAAGCGCTTTTACCATCACTTTAAACGAGATACCCGAAAGAAATATAAGAAATATATTAAACAAAAACACGCCGCCCAGCGTATACAGACTCGAAGTTGAAAAAATTGCCGTTATATAAAGCATCGACATGATTATTTTCATGCGCGGGTCGAGTTTGTGTATTATGGAGCTGCCGGGGAAAAACTGTCCGAGCGTTATATCTTTAAGCATTATATTTTTCCCCTTTTCCCGGTTTTTTTAACAGTTTCACAATCTCGTTTTCAGCCTGTTCAATATTATATATGCCGGGCTCGGTTTCTACCCCGCGGTTTCTTAATTCTAAAAATAGGCCGGTTATCTGCGGCACGCTCAAACCCGTTTCTTTGAGTTTATCCGCCTGCGAGAAAATTTCGTCGGTTGTTCCGTACATATACGCCCGCCCTTCACGCAGAACATGGATCCTGTGCGAATATTTTGCCATATCCTCCATCGAATGTGAGATCATAATCATCGTTTTTTTTGTGATCTCCTGGTATGCGCAAAGCCCCCCTAAAATCTCTTCCCGCCCGCGCGGATCGAGCCCCGCCGCCGGTTCGTCGAGAATCAATATCGGCGGATCCATAGCAATAACCCCGGCAATCGCCGCACGCCGCCGCTGTCCGCCCGAAAGCTCAAACGGACTCGCCTCAAACAAACTTTCAGGTATCCCCGCAAATTCCGCCGCTTCGCGCACTTTCGCGTCAACTGCGTTTTTATCGAGCCCCATATTTACCGGCCCGTATGATATATCTTTATATACAGTCTCCTCGAACAGCTGATATTCCGGGTATTGAAAAATAATCCCCGCTTTAAATTTCATCTTTTCGGAGTTTTTCCGGTTGCTTTTTTTTGCGCCGCGTTTTTTTTTATTGGTATCTGTGCGCTCAGCTTTATAGGTTTCCTCTCCTCCGATAAAAATACTGCCGGAGTTGGGGCGCAGCAGTCCGCACACAAGCAGCGCGAGCGTCGATTTGCCCGAACCTGTGTGACCGATCAGTCCTGTTATAAGCCCTTCTTCTATCGTTATATTGATCTCATCAAGCGCTTTTTTCTCAAAAGGCGTATTTTGTCCGTAAACATATGATACATCTTTAAATTCTATCTGCAAATCACGTATCCTCTTTATCTTTTTTTATCTTTTTTCTTATTTTGAAATCAAATTTATTCTCTTTCCCCGCTCCGAGCTTTTTTATATTGTCACGGTGCAGGAACAGCACCAGCAGCATGATAACAATCGCAATCAGGTTGTGCGCTCCGACTCCCGTAATTCTGTTTAAAATCATGGGATACACCATAACAGCCATAACCACGCCCAGCGAAATATATTTTGTCCATAAAGCGATAACGGCAAAAATCAAAAAACAAATCAAAGCGACAGGCGGCGCGGTGCATAAAACCATAAACAACACCGCAGCAGCGCCTTTACCGCCGCCTTTAAATTTATAATAAACCGGAAACGCAATGCCGGCAATACAAGCCAGCCCGGCAGCATAAACCCCGGCAAAAGCCGCCGTTGATTCAGTGTTGTTCCCAAAAAATATAACCCCGGCAAAAACCGCCGCAACGATTTTAACCCCGTCAAAAAAGAAAGTGATCACCGCCGCGTTTTTTTTGCTTATACCGCGTATATTTTTAATGATAATATCCGCGCTTAAACCGCCCAAAAGATACCCCGCAGCTATCACGCTCAAATATCCGATAATCAAAACCGGCGCGTTGAATTCAAATTTATAAATCAAGCCAAACCTAAGCAATTCATTCATTCATATTCTCCCCGGACACGGTTTTTTATAACAAATCTCATCGGTGTACCGGCAAATCCGAACGTTTCGCGGAGTCTGTTTTCAATATACCGCTGATATGAAAAATGGAACAGTTCGCCGTTATTCACAAACATCACAAACACGGGCGGCTTTACTCCGGTCTGGGTCATGTAATATATTTTAAGCCTCCGCCCTTTGTCGCTGGGCGGCTGAGCGCGCGCGACCGCGTCACTCAGCACATCGTTCAGAGCCCCGGTGGTTATACGCCGTGAAGCCTGTTCATTCACAAGGTTTATAAGCTCAAACAATTTATGCACACGCTGGCCGGTTTTCGCGGATATAAATATCTCAGGCGCATAAGGCATATATGCGAACGCATTTTTTATATCATCGGTGAATTTTTTTGCTGTCGAATTATCTTTTTCAATCATATCCCATTTATTCACAACTATAACAGCCGCCTTGCCCGCTTCATGCGCAATTCCCGCGATCCGTTCGTCCTGAAGCGTGGGTCCTTCGCCCGCATCGAGCATAATAAGGCAAACGTCCGCGCGCTCCGCGGCGGCTTTAGCGCGCAGAACGCTGTACCGCTCGATATTGTCGCTGATTTTATTCTGCCGGCGTATGCCCGCCGTGTCGATCAATATATATTTACCGTGTTCGTTTTCAAAATACTGGTCGATTGAATCGCGTGTGGTGCCGGGCTTATCGCTCACAATAACGCGATCTTCGCCCAAAATTTTATTTATAACGGAGCTTTTGCCCGTGTTGGGTTTGCCGATAATGGCGACCTTTATTATATCTTCGTCAGCTTCCCCCGCCGTTTCATGCGCGTCATTTCTCAGAATCTCCGCGACACAATCGAGCAAATCCCCGGTGCCGCTGCCGTGTATGGCTGAAACCGCGAAAGGTTCGCCCAGCCCGAGTTCATAAAACTCATAGACCTCCGGCGGTATGGCGCCCGCGGAATCAACTTTATTCACACAGAGCACTATATTTTTACCGCTTTTTTGAAGCATATCGGCAATATGCGAATCGTTTGCCGTAAGCCCGCTGCGCACATCCGTCACAAAAATTATAACGTCAGCAATCTCAATCGCCGTTTTTGCCTGCTCGCGCATACTTTTAAGTATCAAATCATCCGTTTGCGGCTCGATACCCCCCGTGTCAATAAGCGTAAATTCCACGCCGTTCCAATCGGAATCGGCATAGATCCTGTCCCGCGTGACGCCGGGCGTATCTTCAACGATGGCTATACGCCGCCCCGCTATTTTATTGAACAGCGCGCTTTTACCCACATTGGGGCGTCCGACAATCGCGGCTATAGGTTTTTTGTTCATTTTTTGTGTGCCACTCCAAAATTTTGTTTGTAAATAATAAGTCTATCACGTTTAAAAAAAATTTTCAAGCGTATAAAAGTTAATATTTTTTTAAAGTGAAAATTATCGCATAAAGCTGAAAATCAACTCTTTTAATTTGCTGCCGAAATACAGAAAATCCTCCCACGAAATATCGGGATGCGGCAGATGGTCGGGCATGGCTATATACCCCGGATAACCAAACATCGGCGCAATTCTCGCGAGTTCCGCATCTATCGCTTCTCTGCCTTTTGCAAGCTCAAGTTTATCCACTCCGCCCATAATGCACAATTCCGGATATTTGCGCCGGTATTCAAGCACATCGCAGCCCGCAGTCACTTCAAACGGCAGCAGACAATTGATCCCGCCGTCAATAAAAACCTGAACTATATCCGCAACATTGCCGTCTGTATCGAGCATAAGCGTGTGTATACCGTGACTTTCGGCGAATTTACGGATTTTTTTGTAGTTCGGCACCATAAATTCATACATTAGGGCGGGTGAGATAAGACTGCCCTGTTTCCCCGACATATCTTCCCATATATGGATGATATCGACTTTAATCCCTCGGCAGGCTTTTTCATATAAAGACAACCAAAAATCAGTGAGATCGTCCATAATCATATGCACAAGTTCCGGATTATCATAAAAAGCATACATCAGGTTTTCAAGCCCCATAAGTTCCCGTACCGTGCCGAAAAGCCCATAAGGATACCCGCCGAGCTGCACCATCCCATCGTAATTGTTCAATTCTTCGGCAGCCGCTTTGAAATTATGCGGGAAACGCCCGGCGCTGCCGGGATCTAAACGCTCCCGTTTGTATTTGCGCCATTCGTCGATACCGGTGACGGGGAATTTTAAATATTTCGGTATCGTCGGTCCTGTCAGGGATATCTCCTGTACTGCGCCGAAATGATTTACCATGATCTGCGTGTATTCTTTTTTTTCCAGCACCGTATGCTCAAACCCCGGAAAAGGACCGTAATTTAAAGGTACGGCCTTGACTCCGGGATCAAAACCGAAAGGTTCCGCCCAATTTTTACCGCTCAGCCCTTCTTTCTGCCAGCGTTCAAGGGTTTCGCCCCATGGTCCGAAATAGAAATTAAACGGAGCGCGGTCGGTTTCCCGGCAAAGGAAAGTGTTTTTAAATCTTTCTTTGTTAATCATACAATAAACACCATTTCAGCCCGTTTAAGCCCGTCTGCTATGGCATTCAATATTATTTCGCCCGTGCCGGCTGTTTTAACCACAGCCATAAGTCTGCCATCATATGCGCTGTGCGAATTTTTCGCATATGACTGCTCGGTTTTGGGGTTTGATGAACCCGCCGCTATAAGTTTTCCCGGTCCCTCAACGGAAAAATATACTTCATTTACGGCATTTGTGACGGTTTTACCGTTTTCATCGGTTATTTCAACCGTCACATAAACCAAATCCCCATCGGGCGCAAGTTTGGTTCTGTCTGCTGTCAGTTTAATTTTTGCCGGTTTTTCCGAGCTTGCGAGTATGACCGTGTTGTTGTTTGAATCCACTGCTTTGAGCTCACCTTTTTTATACGGGACAGTAAAATGCGTTTTAAATTCAGTTAAATTCTGTTCGCCGAGCAGCTCCCCGTTTAAATATAATTTAACCGTTTCGGCAGGCGAATATATATCGACAATCAGTTCTTTGCCTTCGGATATATCAAAATCCCAACCCTCAACGCCGTCGTTCCAGCCCCAGAAAGTGACGCGCTCCGACTCGTGCGAATATGCGGACGGCCGCCGCGCAAACATTTTGGGTTTGTCCGAGACCCCCCACAGTATATCGCGGTAAAAAGACTGCGGACGTTTGAAGCCGCACACGTCAATATCCCCGCAGTACGCCTGGTTCCACGGGTAATCATACAGATGCCGCTCGATCTCGGGGCGCTCCTCGGTATAGTATACGCGCCCGATCCCCGCTTCCCCCAAATAATCTATAGCTGTCCAGACAAAATCCCCGATGATATTTTCATGTTTAAGTGTGAGATTCCATGATGTATATATCTCTTTGGGGACGGTTTCCGTGCCGATAATCACCCGGTTTGGGTATGTTTTTATATCTTTTTCATATAAATGGTGCAGATAATTGTAACCCACAAAATCAAGCGGTTCGACAACTTTTTCGATCTCCGCCATAACACCGGGGTCATCATGGTTATATCCGCCCATGTACGCCATACCCACCGGACGGCTGCTATCGATTTTTTTTATTGTTTCAGCGAGCATTTTAGAAGTATTTGCCGCATCGCTGCCCCCGCACTGCTCGACGATTTCGTTGCCTATGCTCCAGAATAAAACAGATGGGTGGTTTCTGTCACGCATGACCATACTCACCAAATCATGTTTCCAGTTGCAGTCAAAATTCACATGATAATCAAACTGAGTTTTGGCGCAGCGCCAGGAATCAAACGCTTCATCCATAACAATCATACCAAGCCTGTCGCAAGCGTCAAGAAACGCAGGTGACGGCGGATTGTGAGCGGTTCTGACAGCGTTGAAGCCGCTTTGTTTAAGCAGCTCGATTTTACGCTCTTCGCTACGCGCATAGGAAGCCGAACCGAGAATCCCGTTGTCATGATGCACACAGCCGCCTTTGAGCTTGAGTTTTCTGCCGTTGAGCACCAGCCCGTTTTCAGCGGTTACCGAAAAAGTGCGCACACCGAAAACCGTATCCTGAGTATCTTTGAGTTCGCCGCCTTCATAAAAATTGGTAGTGAGTTTATACAGGTGCGGGGTTTCGATATCCCATAGTTTAACATCAGGTATCGCAATCTCCTCAATTGCGCCGGAACACCGCAGTTCAATCTCTTTTCTTACCGGACCCGCGGCAATCCGCCCGGTTGAATCCCTGATTATATACTCGACATAATTATTCAGTTTATCAGCGGTCGATATTAGGTTTGTTTCAATACTGACCCGTGCCGCGCCGGAATCCGCGGATAAGGTTTTTACAAAAGTGCCGTCGATGATTATATGGCTGGGTTCTCCGACATAAAGCCAGGCATATCTGTATAACCCCGAGCCGCTGTACCAGCGGCTGTTAGGTACGCTTGAATTGTCAGCTGTTACTGTGAGTATATTTTCTTCCCCGTATTTTAAGTATTTATCCAGTTCCGCATAAAAAGTGGTATACCCGTAATTCTGGCGCGTTATCATGCTGCCGTTCAGTTTAACCGTTGTGTTCATATATGCGCCCTCAAACTCAACCATAACGCATTTACCGCGCCAGGATTCGGGAGCGGTGAAAATTTTGGTGTAATATCCTGTTCCGCCGGGAAAATATCCGCCGTCGCGCCGCGTTGGCGAGTTTGGGCTGCGCTCCTGTTCAATCATAAAATCATGCGGTAAATCCACAGTAACCTCGCCGCTTTTATTTTCTCCGCCGGCAAAATAGATATATGCGCCCTCGCTCTTTGCGAACCGCCAGTCTTTGTTGAAACATATTTTTTCCATATGAAAATCCTCCCGCTTAAAATTTTAATGCAATAATGCCATACTAACATTATAATAAATCCCGGCGGATTTGTCAAGTGAAATAATCAATCTATAAAAATTAACATAATATTACTTTATTTTATAATTATACTGTGTTAAAATAAAAATATTAAAAATATAACAAATCGAGGTGGCTTTAACTATAATAATCGGTGCAACAATAAACGCTGCCGCCGTGCTTTCGGGAGGGCTGCTGGGGCTGTTGTTCAAAGGCAGATTATCGCGGGAAACAGCGGAAAATATTACGCGGGCGCTTGGGCTTTGCGTGTGTATAATCGGAATTTCCGGCGCGCTTAAGGGTGATATTATGCTTTTGGTTATATCTTTGGCTCTTGGCGCTTTTACCGGAGGACTGCTTGATATCGACGGGCGGCTGAACGGTCTTGGGTTATGGCTCCAAAAAAAAATCAGCCGTGATAAAAATACCGGAAACAATAGTTTTGCCGAAGGGTTTGTTGCGGCTTCGCTGCTGTTCTGCGTAGGGGCTATGGCAATTGTCGGCTCTATTGAAAGCGGGCTGAGGAACGACCAAAGCATTATATTCACTAAATCCGTTATTGACGGCGTGAGCGCTGTGGTTTTTGCGTCTTCTTTCGGCGCGGGAGTGTTGTTTGCGGCTGCTGCGGTGTTTGTTTACCAAGGAAGCATAGAGTTTTTTGCGGGGTATTTGCAGAATATCCTGACAGATGAGCTGATAACGCAGCTGTCGGCGGCCGGAGGCGTGATGATTTTTGCCATAGGCTTGAATATGGCGGCTTCCGCCGGAATCAAAACCGCGAATCTTTTGCCGGGATTTTTGTTCGCTGCGGGGTATTATTATTTGCTTGAGGTTTTATAAAACAAAACAGGAAACACATTTATGAAAAAAGGTCTGGTTTTTGATATTGACCGGTTTTCATCACACGACGGACCGGGTATCAGGGCTGCGGTATTTTTAAAAGGCTGTCCCATATCCTGCGTTTGGTGTCATTCCCCGGAATCGCAGAAAAAATCACCGGAGCTGGTTTATCAGAATATCCGCTGCGCACACTGCCTTAAATGCGTAGGTGTATGCGCGAATAAAGCTGTGTCCGAAGCCGGCAGCGGTATTAAAATAAACAGGGAACTGTGCAAATCCTGTTTTTTATGCGCGGAATCATGCGCTGTGAACGCACTGCGCGTATGCGGCGGCTGGCTGGGCGCTGATGAAATATTTGAGACGGTCGTTATGCAGGACAAACCGTTTTATGAAAACTCAGGCGGCGGCGTCACCGTAACGGGCGGCGAACCTTTGATGCAGGCGGAATTTACGCGCAGTCTTCTTGAAATGTGCAAAAAAGCAGGTATACATACGGCGATAGAAACCTGCGGTTTTGGCAGCAGAAAAGCTTTGCTGCAAATTGCTGAATACTGCGATTTGATTTATTATGATATAAAACTTACCGATGAAGAGCTGCATAAAAAATATACCGGCGCAGGCAACGCTTTAATTCTGCGCAATCTGTCCGCATTATGTGAAACTGCGGTCAATGCCGGTAAAATTATAATACGAATTCCGTGTATACCGGGTATAAACGACAGCCCGGAGCAAATCGCCGAAATTTCGCGGTTAGCCCGGGACCTCGGAATAACGCACATTGAGCCAATGCCGTACAATGCGGCTGCGGACGCGAAATATGCGTGGCTGTGCCGTTCTTACAAGTTAGCCGGCACCGAGCAAAGAGACCGGGCTTATTTTGATAACCTAAAAGTTATAATAAATAAAATATTGGGAGACGGTTTGTTATAATGCAAGATACGAAGCATATTAAAGCATTGGTATAAAATGTATATCTTGCACGAAGTTGGGGATGACGTTTTATGGGATAAAACAATTGGATTCCATTTAGTAGGGACGAACTGTGTTCGTCCGCGATATACCGCCAATGTTGGGTTTGTGTTCGCGGACGGTCTCTTAAATCTTTTGGTTCAAACTCTTAATTCTTTAATATCTTTTTCTGATAGAGTAAAATCTGTAGCCTCAGATATTTGGCTATCAGACAGTCCCATTTTAATAAGATTCCTGACCATTTTAATTTTTTCTTCCTTGTGTTTTTCGGTAAGTTCTTTAGTCACTAATTCCCGCGTTTTCTTAACGCTGTAGCCGTCAACCATTTGAAACATATCGTTTATCCTCCTTTGATATATTTGGTCTGCTATTCGGTTTATTTCTTCTTCCGGTGCTTCTATGTGCTTCAGAAACACCCGTACACACTCGCTTATCAGCGGCAGCAGCGGCTCCGGTATATTCGCTGATAACTTCTCTACATAGTCCTGCGGTATCGACGCCGACAGCTCGAAATCGTCCGCGTGACGTATCTTGTCTATCAGCAGTATCAGCGACAGCGCGTTGCCGTACTTGATTATATCTTTACGGCTGTACTCATTCAAGTCCACGAGCTCATACGCAAATTTCGGTATGTATTTCTCGAATATATCACCCATGTATGTCCGCTCAATCAGGCTCATCGCACTTTTCCACTTGGTCGCTCCGTCGTAAAACACGATGGGCAGCACAGGCGGCAGCTTGAAGTCCGCGTCGGTGCTTGACTTGCGTTTCGTAGCTCCGGTTTGCTCAAGCTCTTCTTTGCGCAGCTTGTCGTTTTCTTTGATATATGTGTCCCACACTAACATGGTATACACGAGCATTTTATACGCCGACGTATAGTTTACGCTGCTCTCATGCTCCACGATGCTTATGACGTACAGCGGGTCAGCATCATCACCGAGATTAATCTGTTTGACCGTGTCAGAATCTTTATTGTCCAAAAACAGCGGCAGATGCCTTGGTGTTATATCTTTGATGTCCTGCGGGTTCAGCCCTTTTAGTATATCTATCGGAATAAAATCATTCAGAAACTCCGTGAATATCTGCGGTTCGCCG
>Ga0099364_10004515_pt1 | contig 21075 bp, 15 predicted proteins | sample TergutTh196P3_FD_73070 | JGI IMG/M metagenome (GOLD analysis project Ga0099364, IMG submission 73070) | Microcerotermes parvus P3 segment gut microbial communities from Pointe-Noire, Republic of the Congo - Th196 P3 | ecosystem: Host-associated > Arthropoda: Insects > Digestive system > Gut ... | reverse complement strand
TAGTGATACGAATACATACTTGCCATTGTCTGACTTTCCTGACTGACTTTGGACTAAATCTGTCATCTTTACTCTTTTTGCCATTTTTTCTCCTTTATGGGTCCCATCCCACTTATTTATATTATAGGCTTTTTATTTTTTTTTGTCAAGTTTTTTTTCTTTGAGGCTACTTTGAGGCTACTTTGAGGTTACTTGCTGATACTTCATTTTCTCAGTTGAATGCAAATTTCCCCAATCCTTTCAACCCAATCACGACTATATCCTTTGATTTAGCTGTAGATTCTATTGTCTCGATTGATATCTTCAATATCCGTGGTCAAAGAGTGAAAACAGTGACCAATGAACATTTTGGAGCTGGTTCTCATAATGTAGAATGGAACGGCACAGATGAAAATGGTCGTAGTGTGGGTAGCGGGAGATATTTCTATCAGATGGTCAGCGGAGATTTCACAGACGTGAAGCGGATGGTGTTGTTGAAATAGATTTATTTAGGAATTTAGAATTACGAATTAAGAATTGAAAGAGGTGAGTTTTGTTTCTTACCTCTTTTTTTTACTCCTTAGGAGTCGTGGTTGGGTAGATAAAGTGGATCGGGCCTATTGCCTATTGCCTCTATTATCTGTTTTGAATCCCTCATTATCCATTATCCATTATCCATTATCCATTATCCATTACTACATTAAAGGAAAGGGGGGCAGAACGCCCCCTTCTTAAGAAAAAACATTTTTTACAACTCTGCAAAAATACTCTTGATAATTTCAAGGCATTCTATGAGCTGTTCTTTGGTGATAACCAGTGGTGGAGCGAGCCGAATAATATGTCTGTGTGTAGGTTTGCATAAAAGTCCCTTTTCTGCTAACATCACACACACATCCCAAGCTTCTTTTCCATCTTTAGGTTTGATAATGATAGCATTTAGCAAACCTTTACCACGAACAAGCTCTAGCATTGGGTGTTTTATTTTTTGGAGTTCGCCTCTGAAAAATTCTCCGAGTTCAACAGCGCGTTCACATAACTTTTCGTTTTTAACTACTTCCATTGCAGCTTTCGCTACGGCACATGCTACAGGGTTTCCGCCATAAGTAGAGCCATGTTCTCCGGGTTGTATGCAGAGCATAATCTCTTTTGAAGATAAAATTGCTGAAACAGGATATACACCTCCGGACAGAGCTTTTCCGAGTAACAATATATCTGGATGAACTCCTTCCCACTCACAAGCCATCAATTTTCCTGTTCTTGCAATACCAGTTTGAATTTCATCAGCTACAAAAAGGACATTGTGCTTTTTACAGATATCAAAACATTGTTTTAAATACCCATCTTTTGGTACATAAACACCTGCTTCACCTTGAATAGGTTCTACTATAAAGGCAGCAATTTTATCAGCTTTTTCTTTTAAAAGAGCCTCAAGAGCCGCTACATCATCATAAGGAACAAGCTCAATACCAGATAAGAAAGGACCAAAATCTTTTCTACAAGTTTGATCTGTTGAAGCAGAAATGATAGAAATAGTGCGACCATGAAAATTTGCTTTGGCAAATACTAGAATAGCCTCATCTGCGGGTATACCTTTTTTCATATATCCCCATTTTCTGCTCAATTTCATAGCTGTTTCGACAGCCTCAGCACCACTATTCATAGGTAAAACCATTTCAAAACCAAATGCTTCAGTGATATATTTTTCATATTCACCGAGTTTGTTGTTAAAAAACGCTCTTGAAGTGAGTGCACAAGTGCTTGCTTGTTCAACTAAAGCTTCAATAATCTTGGGATGGCTATGCCCTTGGTTTACTGCAGAATATGCTGATAAGAAATCATAATATTCCTTTCCTTCAGGGTCCCAAACTTTTGCTCCTAATCCTTTTGCAATAACAACTGGCAACGGATGATAATTATGCGCTCCGTATTTTTCTTCCAGTTCAATAGCTTCTTTTGAGCTTACATTTCCATAAACGATTTTTTCTGACATTATACTCTCCAAGTATATTATTTTTTTTCTGCGGACAAGATTTTAATTGATAGTTTTTATGTCAAGCCTTTTCAAGAAACAAAAATTCAAGATGTTTTAGGGGGGGAAATCCCCCCCACATAACAGAAAATAGTAGATATTCTATGAGAAATTATTTAAAATCATCAAAATCATCATCGAGGCTATCTAAAGGAAGTAAAGTCTCTGGCTTTGCTTCGTAAGCTTTCTGCGATTTTTGGTAAGTCAATTGGGTAGGAGTTTTTCTTCTCTCGTTTGTAACATTAAGCGCTTTTTGATTTTGTGTAGTGTATCTATACCCAACAGCCGTATGCTTCTTTGAGATATTAAAAGAGCCTACCATACCTTTTAACTCTGCAGCTTGGCTATTCAATTCTTCCGCTGCTGAAGCAGATTCTTCCGCGTTAGCAGCATTTTGTTGAGTTACACGGTTCATTTCATTAACGCCTGTATTAATTTGATTGACACCATGAGCTTGTTCATCAGAAGAGGCTGAAATCTCATTCACAATACTTTTAACCTTATTAAACTGGTCTTTCATCTCCATAAATGATTTAGTGACTTGTTCAACAATTCTTGACCCCATTTCAGAATTACGCGTTGCTTCATCAATTAGGTCATTAGTGTTTTTTGCTGCTTCAGCACTTCTAAGAGCTAAGTTTTTCACTTCTTCAGCAACAACCGCAAATCCTTTTCCAGCATCCCCAGCATGTGCAGCTTCAACAGCGGCATTAAGAGCCAGTAGATTAGTTTGAAAAGCAATTTCATCAATGTTTTTTAAGATCTTGCCCGTCTCTTGAGAAGATTTTAAGATAGCTTCCATTGCATTATTCATTTTTTCCATAGCCTCATTTCCAGCATCAACAGCCAGAACAGCTAGGTCAGCGAGTTTTAACCCTGATTTTGCATTGTCAGCATTATTACCTGTGAGAGAATTAATTTCTTCTAGAGAACTTGATATTTCTTCAAGCGATGAGGCTTGTTCAGATGTAGCTTCGGCAAGAGTTTGTGAACCAGAGCTGATTTCATTCGATGCTGCTGATATTTGTTCTACGGCCATATCGACCTGAATCAATGATTCTTCAAGTGTTTGAGCTGCGAGATTGATATTATTCGTCAGAGCTTCAAAATCTCCCGGATATTTAGTCACTATTCTTGCAGTAAGGTCTTTGTGAGCAATTCTATCCATTACTTCCATAGTTTCTTTCATAGGATAAACCACCCCATCAAGAATCCCATTTATTCCATCAACAAGTTTTGCAAAATCATTTTCGTGATTACTTGCATTTATCCTTTTCTGCATATTTCCTGCCTGTGCAGCTTTAGATAGGATCACACAATCGTTATACATCTTTTGAATCGATTCAACCATATTTTTCATCGCAGACTTCAATAATCCTGTTTCGTCTTTTGAGTCAACTGAGATTTTTATATCAGTATACCCGCTACCGATATTTTGGGCTATATCAACGCATTCTGTCAATGGTTTGGTTATCATTTTAGTTATTATTACTGCAAAGGTGATTGACACTAATAATCCTAAAATGATGATAAATATGAACGAATAGATAGATTTTTGGATTGTATATTCAATTGAACTTCCTGCTGAATTCATGTTTTCAGCTTGGAAGTCTGCAAAATTCATAACAGCACTGATATAATCAGTTTGTCTTTTTGTAAACTCATTTCCACCATACAAAAGAATATTTTCTTCATCACCTGCTTCTATATAACCATCCATTATTGTCATAGCAGTACGAAATGCAGTTCTTGCATTTATAAAGGTTGTCCAGAGAGCAGCTTCTTCACGATTTTCTGGATTTAAAAGTTTACTTATGCTTTCTATTTCTGAATTATTTGTTGAAATTGAGTTATTGATTATCCTTCTATTTTGAGCATAATCTTCACCCAAAGCTATTGACTTGTAAGCACTCAACTGATCTTTGACAAGACTTTCTATAGTGCTCGCATTATTCAATTTAACTAAGTTAACATCAACTAGATTGATAACTTCTTCATTTACTTTTGTAAAAGCAACAATGGTCATAGTAGAAATAACGATAACTGTTGCTATCAAGATTCCAAAACCTACGCTTAATTTTGCTCCTATTTTTGCATTCTTTAACATTGTTCTAATCTCCTTCATTTTGATTTTTGTATCTGAATTAGTTCTGTGTCAGTAAATATATTACCGACATCTATTAGGGTTACCACTTTGTTTTTGACTTTAGCCATAGCTTGAATAAATTTTGTATCAAGCTCGACTCCAAAAGTGGGAGTATTCTCGATTTCTTTTTTATGTATATCAAGAACCTCTATAACTTTATCGACTATGATGCCGATAAAAATCTCACCTTTCTCTGTTTGAAACTTGAGAATTACAATGCTTGTTCTATCATTGTATTCTTGCTCAGGTAGTTTAAACCTTAACCTAAGGTCAATGACAGGGACGATTTTACCTCTAAGATTTATCACGCCTTTAACAAAAAGAGGTGTCTTAGGTATTTGAGTAATATCCGGTATAGCAATTATTTGCAATATCCGTTCGACATTGATACCAAAAAATTCGTCCATTAAATTGAAGGTAAGATATTTACCTTCATGAGATGATGCTTCTACAATCTCTTTCTTGGTCATACTTTACTCCTTTCAATATTCATAAAATTTTAGATAAAGATATTTTTTGGATGTAGTTTCTGTTGTGTATATATACTTCTCTTCAACTATTAATTTTACATAGTTATAACTTGTTTATATTGTATATAGAAATATTATTGGAGACATTAATATTTTATTTTAATTAAATGCAAAAATGAATACAAAAATTCAACTGAAAAAATAAAATTGCTCAGATTTATAAACTTTATTAAAAAAACTAAAAAATCATTAAAATAACTACTCTTTTTTATCTCCTACTAAAATACTATAATTTATTTTTTATACTAAAACAACCCATGTTAAAAAGTGTTACAATTTTTTTTTAAATATTTTTTATTTTTTTTATCTCGTAGAATATTCTTGCTTTTATAAAGTTAATTACTGATATTTCCTTTATAATGACTGATAGAAACAATCTCTTGTTTATTTCATATTATTCTCTTATATTTTAAGAGAACAATGTTTTGTTATACAGAGTATAATAATAATCTTTTCTCTCTAATAATTCCTTATGTGTGCCTTGTTCAATTATTTTACCTTTTCTGAGGACATAAATCAAATCTGCATTTTGCACAGTAGACAATCTATGAGCAATAATTAGAGTAGTTCTATTTTGACTAAGTTTTATCATTGACTGATGAATAAATGCTTCAGATTCATTGTCGAGCGAAGATGTGGCTTCGTCAAATATTAAGAGAGGAGGGTTTTTCAAAAATACTCTTGCTATAGCTATTCTTTGTTTTTGTCCACCTGAGAGTTTAATACCCCTTTCACCCACTAAAGTATCAAATCCATCTGGAAGTGACATAATAAAATCAAATATATGAGCTTCTTTGGCAGCCGAAATAAGTTCCTCATCATCTGCAGATGGTTTTCCATACAAAATATTATCTTTAATGGTCGTATCAAACAAAAATACATTTTGCTGAACTATACCGATATTTTTTCTAAGAAATATTTGAGTCAAGTTGAGAATATTATGATCATCTAGTAATATTTCCCCCTCCAAACATTCATAAAATCTCGGTATCAGTGATATTAAGGTCGATTTCCCAGCACCAGATTCGCCGACAAGGGCAACCGTTTTTCCAGCTGGAATTGTCATATTGACTTTATTAAGGACTATTGGTTCATGTCCGGGATAAACAAAACTCACATCGATAATTTTTAAATTTCCTTTGCAATAATCTGGAGTAAAGGCATTTTTTTTATCCTCAATATCAGGTTCTATGTCCATTATTTCAATAAATCTTTCAAAAGAAGCTGCGCCTTGTTGAAATTGCTCCATGAAATTTACTAATCTACCAATAGGGTCAAGTATGTAGTTTATAAACATGATAAAAGCAAGTAAATCTGCTATTCCAATCATATTTCTATAGATCAATAACGATCCCCAACCTACAATCCATATATAATAAAAGTCATGGAAAAAATTCATGCCAGAGTGAAAAGTAGACATTAGGTCGTATTGATATTCTTTTGCACGCATAAAGAGAACATTGACATTGTTGAAACGGCTAATTTCGACATTTTCGTTGGCGTAAGATTTCACTTCGCGAATACCTTGAACGGAATTCTCGACACTACTATTTATATCAGCAATTCTTTTGCGAACATTACGAAATCCTTTACGCATTCTACCACTGTATATAATTCCCCATATAAGTAATATCGGTAATGGTATCAAAGTCATCGAAGCCAGAGAGACACTAAAAGAAAACATAACAGCAAATGCTCCTATTATAGAGACGATAGCTATTAAAAAGTCTTCAGGAGCATGATGAGCCACTTCAGCTATCATGTTCAAATCATTGGATATTCTTGACATGATATGACCTGTCTTTGTGTTGTCATAATAGCTGAAAGATAGCTTTTGTAAATGCCTAAATATATCCTCACGCATGTCAAATTCCATGCGAACCCCGAGAATATGTCCCCATTTAATTCTAATTTTAGTAAAAATAGCCTTTAGAATAATTATGCAAAGCATTATAATAAGAATCATTACAATGGTTTGATAATTTTTTTCTGGGATATGTGTAGCTAATAAACTTCTAGTAAAAGTAGGAATAAGTATAGTTATTCCCGAACTTAAAAAGGCTACAGTCATTGATAAAATAAATAACCATTTATGTGGGACATAATACTTTATGAATCTTTTGACCATTAAAACTCCTTTTGATTTATAATGTAAAAATAGTTATGTTACCTTTCCTTCTATATCAGATAATTAAATCCTTAAAAAAATAATTCACACCTATCTCAATGATAAATATCTCTTTTTCCTTTTTTAATTTCGGACAATTCATTCTTTATTCTCTCAATTATATTCTTATTTCCCAATCTCAAAACAAGTTTATCTATCAAGTTATACCCTGATTTCTTTGTTTTTTCTGAGGAATAGTCCTCTATATATTCTGCAAAGGTCAAGATTGCATTGGGTTGGCAAAAAGACTTGATATGAAGATTTTTTGCCATATCCATGAAACACTCTCCATGTCTACCAAGTCTATAACAGGCTGTGCAAAATGATGGCAATAATTCCATTGAAATCAAATCATATATAACATCATCTAAAAGCCTTTCATCGCCTACTTTAAATTGTTGTGAAGTAGGGATATTTATATTACTCTCATGATAACTACCCGGACTTGTCTTTGAACCAGCTGAAATCTGGGATACTCCGAGATTGATTAATTCATGCCGCAACTCTGCAGTTTCTCTTGTAGAAAGTATCATCCCTGTATACGGAACTGCCAATCTGATGACTGCAACTATTTTTTTAAATAATTCATCGTTCACCATATAAGGTGGTTTTGAACTTATTTCTGAGCCGAAAGCAGGTTCAAGGCGTGGAAATGATATAGTATGAGGACCGACATTATATTTCTTTTCAAGCTCTTCGGAATGTTTTAGCATTGCCAAAGTCTCGAAATATGGATCAAATAAGCCATATAAAACTCCAATAGCTACATCATCAATTCCTGCTTCTTGAGCTCTATGTAAAGCATTTAGACGCCATTGATAATCTTTTTTAGCTCCAGCAATATGAACTTTTTGATATGTATCTTTATGATAGGTTTCTTGAAAACATTGATAAGTTCCTATATTTGCTTGTTTAAGTATTTTAAAGTCTTCGATTGACAAAGGAGCTGAATTTACATTTACCCTTCTTATTTCACCGCTAGGGTTTGATTTTGTTGAATATATAGCTTCTATACTTTCTGCCATTTTTTCAACACCATATCTTAGTGTTTCACCATAAACTGCTAGTATTCTTTTGTGTCCTTGCTTTTCTAATATCTCGACTTCTTCTTGTATTTCTGCAAAGGTCAAAGTTTTGCGTTTTAGCTCAACATTGTCTGCCCTAAAACCACAATAATCGCAAATATTACTGCATTCATTGGTGATATACAGAGGCACAAATAAAACAATTCGATTTCCATAAATTGTTTCTTTTACTTTTTTTGCCAGCGAAAAAAGATCTTGGAGTAAATCTTGATCCTCCAAATGTAGCAAAACAGAAGTCTCGTAAAGGTTTAAACCTTTTGCTTCTTCTGCTTTTTGGAATATATCTCTAACTTCGCTTTTATCCTTATTTTTTGTAGTATTTATGGTTTCCCATATTTCTTTTTCGTTGATAAATTCTTTGTTCAAAATTTCACCTTACCCTTAATCTCGGAGAGTCGTATATTGTTCAAAGTGCAATAATCATTTAAATCCTTGATGATTTGAATTGGCAACAAAGGATTGGGGAATTGTGCTGTTCCAATAGCTACAGCAGTTGCACCAGAGTAAATAAATTCAAGAACATCCTCAAAACAAGTAATCCCTCCCACAGCTATGATAGGTATTTTTACTTCCTTGGAGACTTTATGAACAAGAGCTACTGCTATTGGTTTGATAGCTGGACCACTATATCCTCCAATTCCTTGTTTGATAAAAGATTTTCCTGTTTTCCAATCGATTGCCATTCCATAAAGCGTATTTATCAATGATAATGCAGTTGCACCACCTAACTCAGCGGCTTTGGCTATTTCTGCTATATTTGTCACATTGGGGCTAAGTTTTATGATAAGCTCTTTATCAGTTTTTTTCGACAATCTACTCGTTAAATTATAAATTACCGAAGCGTCACACCCAAAAGCAATTCCTTCGTTTTCGACATTAGGACAAGATACATTGACCTCGTATCCATCTACCAAATCACTCGTTTCCAATTTTTCGAGCATTAATTCAAAAGCAGAAATTTTGGGAGATGAAAAACTAATTATTCTCGGGCAGGTAAATTCATTGTATTCGTATATATCTTTTTCTAAAAAATGTTTTATACCCGGATTTTGAAGACCTATTGAGTTTATCATACCGTATTTTGTTTTATATATTCTAGGCGGTGGATTGCCTATTTTCGGCTCTGGTGTTATTGTTTTGGTGATTATAGCCCCTAACTGATTTAGATCATAAAAATTTTTCATTTCAAAAGAAAAAGTGCCTGAAGCTACAGTTATAGGGTTTTGTAGAGTCAATTTACCCAATTTTGTTGTTAATAAATTTTTCATTGAATTATCTCCTCCCAAACAATAGAGTAAGCATTGAAAATAGGACCTTCTTTACAGATTCTGGCATATGTATATTTACCTCGTGCATTTCTTAGTTTTATAGCACATCCATAACAAACACCTATGCCACAACCCATATAAGCTTCCATAGAGACATAAAGCTTTTTATTAAACAGTTTACAGACACTCATTACCTCTCTTAACATTGGATCTGGACCGCAAGCAAAAACCTTGTCATAGCTTTGTATATACAATTCTTTTGATACTTCGCTGGTCACAAACCCTTTGATACCCTCAGAACCATCATCAGTGCATATTATCTGAACTTTTTTTCCATCTACTGCAAATTTTACTTCATCTTTTGTTCTTCCCCCATGTATCCAAAGAATTTTTCCTCCTTTTTCATTCGGGGATTGATGATTATTGTTTTTAGTTAATGATTTGAATAGAAAATTCAACGGAGCGTAACCGCAACCACCAGATATAAACATATACTTTTCTTTTTCGGATACTGCGAAACTATTTCCTAAAGGTCCAATGATGCTTAACTCATCGTTAAGCTGCATGTTTTTTAATTTTATTGTTTTTTCGCCTACGATTTTTACGAGAAAAGTTATTTCTGAATCTTCTACATCATATATACTGATAGGAACTCGAATTTGAAAATCGTCACCGGGAACTTTTATCTGGTAAAACTGTCCCGGTAAACCTAACTCAGAGCTATTTTTCTCTGTTTTTACCTTGAATGTCAACATATTATCACAAAGCATTTCATGCTTTGTAATTATCGAAGTCATTATTTGCATAGTATATTCCTCTCTTTATTTTATATATCCTTATAAATACTGAATCCAAAGCGACTTAAGGGTAAAACCATTTTCCCACACTTTCCACATTCAATTTTGACCAAAGTCAGACCAGTTATTTATTCATTATTCTATTCCGTAGGAGTCCTCTCCGAAAAGTATATTAATAAAATTTTACCTTACACATACCGAAGGTATGTGAAGCTCGGTAGAAAATAATGTAAAACCACAAAACCGCATCCCGTAGGGATGTAACCAATCAATTGGCATTCGTAGGGAACGCATGTATGCGTTCCGCCTCGTAGGGAACGCATGTATGCGTTCCGCCTCAATGTAGAATTTAATTAATTGTAAACATACCTTACACATGCCGAAGGTATGTGAAGCTCGGTAGAAAATGATGTAAAACCACAAAACCGCATCCCATATGGATGCAACCAATCAATTGACATTCGTAGGGAACGCATGTATGCGTTCCGCCTCAATATTGACACATTTTGTAGCATCCCTGCAAGATGATACATGGTGCATATATTCCTTTCTACAGAGCTAACATCTCTACGCAAATGACTTTTCGGAGAGCACTCCCTACGATAAATAACTCCAATACCCAAATTCTATTCCGGATAAATTTAGTTTGGTAGAAAATGGCTATCCATTACCCCAATACTCACTCAGCCTGATAGGTGATTTTACCATCACATATCGTGTATAAAATCTTGCTTTTCAAGGTTTTATTGATATAGGGAGTATTTTTTGATTTCGACAACATTTTTTCTTTGGTGATTTCAGTTTCACCATTTAAGTCTATGACCACGATGTCTGCTATATACCCTTTTTTTAGTTCACCTGTGTTCATTTTTAACCACTTTGCTGGAGATGTTGACATTTTTTCAATAAGCAGTTCAAGACTGAGATGACCTTTTTGAACAAGCTCAGTATACAATGAAGAAAATGCTGTTTCAAATCCATTTATACCAAAGGGAGCATAGTCAAATTCTTTTTCCTTTTCATGATCTGAATGAGGTGCGTGGTCTGTCACTATCAGATCAATAGTCCCGTTTATCAAACCATTCAATAAGGCTTCTCTGTCTTTTTCTGAACGTATAGGAGGTTTGCATTTATAATTTGTGTCAAAGCTGAGAAGGCTGTCTTCATTGAAAATTAAATGATGTGGTGTAACATCACAAGTTACATTTGTTCCATTTTCTTTGGCTTCTTTGATGAGTTTTACAGATTTTTCTGTTGACAAATGAGTTATATGCAGTTGGCATCTAGTTAATTCTGCAAGCATTAAATCTCGCACTATGATTATTTCTTCTGCAACTGAAGGTATCCCTGTTAAGCCAAGTTTTGTGGCTATTTTTCCTCCATGAACTTGACCTTTTCCAGCAAGGTTATAATCTTCTGCATGAACTATTACTGGCATATCAAAATTTCTTGCATACTTCATTATATTCTGCTGAAGTTTGGAATTTTGCACACAAGAACCATCATCTGAAACAGCTATAATTCCACCTTCTTTCATGATAGCTATTTCCGCTATTTCCTTACCTTCTATCTTTTTAGAGGAAGCTCCTATCACTTTTACCTTGCAAAGCCCAATATCTTTGGCTTTTCTTTGAACAAATTCTACAGATGCTATATTATCTATCACTGGGTCAGTATTGGGCATAGCACAAACTGTTGTAAAACCGCCTTTGGCTGCAGCCCTTGTTCCAGTATAAATATCCTCTTTATATGTAAACCCCGGTTCTCGTAAATGACAATGCAAATCCACAAACCCCGGTATCACTGATAAATTTTCAGCATCTATTATTTTTATCTCACATTCTGAAAGTGATGTTGGGGAGGGGTTGATATCGTTTTCTATGGCTTTGATTATTCCATCTTCTATTAAAATGTCTTTTTTTTGAAATGTTTTATCGAAAAAAACATTTCCTTTTTTTATTAGTAATTGCATAAAACCTCCTATCCCATCTTCCCACCAAGTATTAAAAACAGTAATGCCATTCTCACAGCAACACCGTTAGTTACTTGCTCAATTATCACGCTTTGAGAGCTTTCTACTATTTCAGGTAGTATTTCAATTCCTCGATTCATTGGACCAGGGTGCATCACTATAGCATTTTTCTTTGCCCATTGCATGGTTTCTTTGGAGATACTATAATGTTTTGAATATTCTTCTAAACTCGGAAAAAGCCCTTCTGTTTGTCTTTCCAATTGCATCCTCAAACCCATCACTACATCGGCATCTTTTAAGGCTGTTTTTAGGTCATATTCAACGGTGCAGCCATAAACTTCTTCCATATGCCCAGGAACCAATGTTCGAGGTCCGCATATTGTCACTGATGCTCCCATTTTCTTCATACCTATTAAATTTGACCTGACAACACGACTGTTAGTGATGTCACCTACAATGACTACCTTCAAACCTTTCAAAGTGCCTAAAACCTCTCGAACTGAAAACATATCAAGCAAAGCTTGGGTTGGGTGAGCATGTCGCCCATCGCCACCGTTCAATACAGGTTTTCCACTGTATTTATTCACAAGTTGTGGGCTACCGGGTGAACTATGGCGAATTATATACAAATCTATCCCCATTGCATTGAGAGTTTCGACTGTATCTTGTAGGCTTTCACCTTTTTGTAAAGATGATGTTTCGGCTTCAAAACTAATAAGATCAGCTGATAAACGACTAGCTGCTAATTCAAAAGAAATTTTTGTCCTTGTGCTATTTTCTACAAACAAAGTACAGACAGTTTTTCCTTTTAAGGTAGGTAGTTTTTTGTAGTCTCGCTGGTTTATTTCCTTCATTACTACTGCAGCATCGAGTATAGCAGTGATTTCTTCAGCTGTATAATCATCAAGGTCATACATATTGCGACCAAGTAAATTAAAACTTTCTGCCATATATCCTCCACGCTGATATTTTTGCTCTTATGGTATAATTCCCCTCTATAAGAGCTTTTTCAAGACTTAAATTTTTCATTTATCCATCCTTTCTACCTCACTGGGTATGATTAAAAGATTTTTTATGTAAAAAAAATTATTTAGGCATTTTAGTCAAGATAAAAAATAAATTCTCGATTGAGCAGTGATCAGAATTTAATTAGAAATAGCTTTTTAATAAAATAATTGACAAAATATTAAAACTTAAAATTTTAACCCAATATGATTAGTATTAAACAAAAAAGGAGAAAATATGTTTGGATTATCATTTTTAAATGCAGGCATTCTTATAGCTGTCATTGCTACTGCAATACCTCTTTTGATACATTTATTTGTAAAGAATAAACCTATAAAAGTCTTGTTTTCCTCATTGAAGTTTATTAGAGAAATTATTGAAGAAAGAAAGAAAAAAATGACCTTGAACCAGCTGTTATTGATGATACTTAGGATGCTCATCATTTTGTTTACGATTTTTGCTGTTTCTAGACCTATATTGCAATTACCTTTTATCAATAAGGGAAATTATCACCCGCCTACTGCTATTGCATTCATTTTGGATACTTCACCTAGTATGGATTATGTTATCGACCAAAAAACACAAATTCAACACGGAATTGAAATCATTCGGAATATACAATTGGATATGAACAACAGAGACGCAAGCCTTTTGTTGACATCTGATTTAATGTTCAATTCATTAAGATCTAGGCTTGTTTATGGACAATTACCTGATAGAGATTTTCATAATATAGAGTTTACTTGGACTCCAGAACCAATCAATAGATTGATACACCAAGCTCAACAAGAATTAGCAAAAAGTCAATTTTTACACAAAGAAATTTTTGTTATTTCTGATATGCAATGGACAGAATTACCTGATGAAATTGATGTCCCAATAAAATTTATCTCTACTTTTTCTGACAGTATCAGAGTGAATCTTTCTATTGAAAATGCCTCAGTTCGTAAAGATTTTATTGCAGGCTCATTACAAAGAATTGCCGAATTTGAGGTTGTAAACTATTCTCCCTTAAATCAGAGAGACCAAATAGTACGGCTACACATAAATGGCACGAATGTTTCAGAAAAAATGGTTGATTTACAACCTTATGAACGCAAAACAGATTTTTTTGTTATCAACAACGAAAGCTTGGAATGGAATTGGGGTTGGGTAGAAGTCAGAAATGATAGGTTTCTACCTGACAATAGATATTATTTTAGCTTTTATTCAGATCCTGAGCCAAGAATAGGTGTAATAACAGAAGACCATCTTCGTGATAGAGGAACAGGAGGATTGCCTCGACCTATAACTATACTAGCTGAATTATTTCTAGGAGAAAATGGCGATATAGATATTATTCATCCAAACAATTTACAACTTGCTGACCATGAAAAATATCATTTTTTAATTTTTTATTTAACGAACTATAGTTCTCGGATACAAACTTTGATTAGGGAGCTAAAATCTCAAAATATACAGTCTATGTTTATCTTCCACCCTGATATGAATGATATATCCAAAAGTTTTTTTCAAACTCAATATGGTTTAGAAATGGGAACATTACCTAATCGCGTGGCTAGACCTATCATTGCTTATCATCAATGGCACAGAATAATAGGTGATTTTGACTTTTCTACTCAGATAAATCTACAAGCTATTCCTGTCTTTAATTTGGGGTTAGGCATTAACAACTCACCATTGGCAACAACAGATTTGACTCCATTATTTATTGAAAATAATGATATTTTTATTAATATCAATTTTCTTACTTCTGGACAAAACTTCTTCTCACACCCTTCTTTTCCTATCATCGTATATCGTTCTTTTTCATGGATTTCAAAATATGATGGTTCATTAAATCAATATCTCTTAGGTGATACTTTTAGAAATAAACAAGGAATTTTAATAAGTCCTTCTGGAAATGATTATGATGCAAGCATCTTGAGTTTTAGATTCAATGAACCAGGGATATGGAATTTTATAGAAAATCAATCAAATTCAACTAATAACAGACCTGTTTCTCAAAATAATAATGAGTCAACCATGCTTTCTGTAAATATGTTTGATTTTGAAAATCAAAGTAGGCACAACCCAATGAATGAAATAAAAATTGAAAATGGGAGCTTACAGGATTTTGACTTTCAAGGTAGTATTCTTCAACAAGATAGAGGTTACGAAATATGGAAAATTTTGCTTTGGGTAGTCTTGGCTTTTTTAGCGACTGAGATGATAGTTGTTTTGATATTTCAAAAAAAGGCTCAGGTATGATGAAATAACAAAAATATATTTCTATATTTATATTTTTTATTTCTTTATATATTAAACATTTCAGAATATCGATGAGCAATAAATCATTTTTTTATTCTCATAACGCGATTTTTTTCATTTAGATCTTTTATAATCTCAATATCAGAATAGTTATTTTTTTCTGCTATTTGATATAATATTTCAGACTGATTTGAGCCTATTTCAAGATATATAAATCCTTCATTACTTAAAAAATGCTTTGCAGTTACAATAATTTTTTCAAGATAATAAAGACCTTTTTTCTCAGCAACAAGGGCTTTTTTAGGTTCAAAGAAAATCTCTGGCTCAAGTATATCGTATTCATCTGAACTGATATAGGGTGGATTGGATATGATCAAATCAAAAAAGATTGGATTTAAATCATTATTAAAAACATTAAACAAATCGGACTGAAGAAAACTAATCTCTACATTGTTTTTTTTTGCATTGTTTTCAGCTATTTTTATTGTTTTTTCACATACATCAGAAGCAAATACATGAGCATCTATAAAATTTTTCTTAAGAGCTATAGCTATTGCCCCCGAACCAGAGCACAGATCGAGTATATTTAAAAAAGTTTTACGATTTTTGCAAATCATATCTACCATAAATTCAGTTTCCGGTCTTGGAATCAGGACATTTTCATTTATTTGAATTAAACAATCCAGAAAATATACATAGCCAAGAATATATTGTAAAGGTTTACGTTTACCTCTTTCTATTATTGCTTGTCTGATTAAATCAGCAATATCTTGAGAAACTATCTTTTCAAAATCTAAATAAATATTCATTCTCGGTACTTTCATAAAATGACTTATAATCATCTCAGTGTCGTATCTGGAGCTTACTATCCCTTTGTTTTTTAGGTATTCAGAGCTTTTCAAAAGTATATCTTTTATTGATAAATTAGTCATTATCTATCTCAATAACTGGAAAGTCACAATTTATTGAAATCAATTGATTTAGCTTTAGAGTCATAAACAACTCATAGATTTGTTCAGAGCATTTTATTATTTCTACTTCATTTTTATTTTTAGTAAAATCTTGATAAAATTTTAGTAAACTATTTACACATTGGCTATTAATTAATTTACATTGTGAAAAATCTATTTCAAATCTTTTTATTAATTCTTTATCAGAAGTTGATGTATCGTATTTTAATGCTAAAACTTCACTGAGTTTAATTTGAAATTGTATTATATTATCCTTTGTAATATCCCCTACTATCTTTAATAAAGCGAGTTCATTGTCGAATGTTAAAAAAAATCCCATAAATCTTTAAAACTTATTATCGGAATCTAATCCCAACTAAATAAAAATATATCACTTCAGCATCCACGAATCTTTTTTAATATATTTTCTTGTATATTGCTAGGAACTTTTTCATATGAATGATATTCAAGAGTATATCCTGCTCTGCCTTGTGATAAACCTCGAACTCTTGAAGCATAACCAAAGAGCTCACTCATAGGGATTTCGCATACTATTTCTTTTTTTAGTAATTGATCTTTGACTTCGAGTATTTTACCTCTTTTAGCATTTACATCCCCTATTATATCTCCAGTAAAATCTTCAGGAGTGATTATACTGACCAGCATTATTGGTTCTAAAATATTAGGTTCAGCAAGATGAACAGCCTTTGAGACAGCCATTGCTGTGACAATTTTAAAGGAAGTGTCCGTTGATTCTCCAGGGTGATAATTTATCCCGGTTATCTGAATGTGTATATTTTCTATATTCCCACTGACAAGTGGACCATCGCCACAAGAATTTAGTGCACTTTCTTTTATAGCTTCAATGATTTCCTCGGGGATATTTATTGTTCCACATAATATTTCAACTTTGACTTTGTTGTTTTGCTCATAATCTGACAAATTTGATTTTACAAGAGGCATTACTCTTAATTGTATACCAGCAAATAGAGTTTTACCAGAGACATCTCTTTTAAATTCTTCGTCTACTTCAACACTTTTATTAATAGTTTCTTTATATGAAACCTGTGGATAGCCGCAATTTACGAGGAGGTTATATTCTCTTTTCAACCTATCAATGATTATTTCAAGATGTAGTTCGCCCATCCCTGTTATCAGAGTTTGTCCAGAATCCTTGTCTTGTTTTACTTTGAAAGTGGGATCTTCGTCTTGTAAGAGTTGTAAAGCCTCATTTAGTGGGTCTTGGTCTGCTTTAGTTTTTGCTTCAATGGACATAGCAATAACGGTATCCGGAAAGTCCATTTTTGATAATATAATATCGCTATCGAGTTGAGTTACAGTGTCTCCAGTGCTAGTGAATTTCAATCCGGGTATAGCTACAATATCCCCAGCACGAACTACCTCTAAATCCTTTTTCTTATTTGATTGCATTTGTAAAAGCCTTGTAACCCTCTCTTTTTTTCCATTTGATTGATTATAAAAAACCTCAGATTTTTTTAAAGAGCCAGAGTAAACTCTAATATATACTAGCTTACCTATATGTTTTTCTACCTGCACTTTAAAAGCAAGTCCAACAAAAACGCCTTTAGGATCACATTCTAAATTTTTTATTTCTCCAGAAATTTTTGAAAATGATTGAGTATCTGGAATTTCTGTAGGTGCTGGTAAATAATCACAAATGGCATCGAGCAAAGCCTGAACCCCTGTATTCTTAAGAGAAGAACCACATAATATCGGGACAATTTGATTATTAGTTACAGCTTTTTTTAATGCTTTTTTAATATCCTTAGGTTCAATGGTCATTTCACTTAAATAATTTCCCATAATCTCATCATCGAAATCTGAAAGTTTTTCAAGCAATTTATCTTTATAAAGCCTGACTTGATCCATCATAAATTCTGGAATATCTTCATAACGATAATTTTTTCCATTTGTTTCGGGGTCATAATATACTGCTTTCATGTCAATTAAGTCAATAACTCCAGAGAACTTATCTTCTTTTCCAATAGGCAATTGTATACATACTGCATTGGGAGTTAATCTTTCTAAAATCATTTCATAAACATTTTCAAAATCAGCACCTATTCTATCCAATTTATTGATATAGGCAATGCGAGGAACATGATATTTATCAGCTTGATGCCAGACAGTTTCTGACTGAGGTTCTACCCCACCGACTGCACAAAAGATACCAACTGCTCCGTCTAAAACTCGCAATGATCTCTCCACTTCAGCTGTAAAATCAACATGACCGGGTGTATCAATGATATTGATCTGTTTTTCTTTCCAAAAACAAGTAATCGTAGCAGAAGTTATAGTTATCCCTCGCTCTTTTTCCTGCTCCATCCAATCAGTAGTAGTGTTTCCGTCATGAACTTCACCGAATTTATGAACTAAACCAGTATAATACAGTATTCTTTCTGTAGTCGTGGTTTTTCCAGCATCAATGTGAGCAATGATACCTATATTCCTAATCAATTCTAAATTCGTCATAATCAATAATTCCTTTTGCATTCTATATACAATTATTCAGTCTAAATTAAATAAGTGTTTGTAAAAAAGAATGAACTGGGTGACTAAAAATTTATTAGGCAATTTTTGTCAACTCTTTTTCAGTGTTTTAAAATGGGTTGTATATGACCGGACTAATTCAGTTTAAGGAGTTGTTTAATCTTTGAGCGATGCAAATATATTGTATGTAATTAATATATAAAGCGTTATGCCGATACAGTGCCAAAGTAAAGAATAACTGAATGGGATAAGTTTTATAAAAAACAGATTTCATTTTTTTTATTTAATTCACATTTATTTGTGTTGTCTATTTTCTTTATCCAAAAGATTTTGAGCGAATTTTAATTAAATATTGACCTATTTTTTTTATGATACCCCAAAAAAATACTTGACTTCTAAACCCTATTTTAAATAATTGTTCCCTAAATTAAAAATACACTAAATCTGGAGGATGAGATATGGCATATATCATATACAACACACGATATATGTCAAGTGGAAATGCTATATATAGTGGCAAGCGACCATCAAAACTCCCCACCCCCAAAAACCAAAAATCCTCAGTGACATGATTTATAGAAAAATCATAGAAATCATAAAAATCTTGACAAAAAGGAGAAACTCGTGATGTTGTAGCACGATGGGTTTCTGCCCCCAACCCGCTGGAGCGTAGCGGAAGCGGGTTGGGGGCAGAAACTTCAGATAATCGGAGCCATCGTGATGACAACCAGTAATAATTATATGGACAATAAAAAATTATTTACTAAGAGCCGAACTATTGAAGAATACCGATATAGGATGGTCATATATGCTATTCAAAATAATATTAGTTCAGCAGCTCGTGAATTTAAAACGGACAGGAAAACTGTCAGATTTTGGTTAAAAAAATATCAAGAGGCAAAACCAAGTGCAAAATCTTATGAAGATGAATTGAATAGTCTAAAAAATTTATCACGAAAAAATCAATATCATCCGAATAAGTTGCCTGTCGAAATTGTAGAGAAAATCATTCAATTCAGAGGAAATTCCAAAATTGGAGCAAGAACAATTAAAGTTTGTTTGGGACTAGATTGCTCGTATAAAACTATCCATAAAAAACTTAAACAACAAGAAAAAGTTGGTAAGCCTATTAAGAAATACCACAAAAAAAGAGATATGTCTGAGAAAAGAAAAAAATATCTCCCAATGGTTAAATTACAAACTGACGTTAAGTATTTAACAGATATTCCTAACTTGTCAAAAGGGATATTGCTACAAAATTTCCCAAAATATCAAATAACTGTCAGAGATTATAAAGCAGGTTTCTCTTTTATCGGATTCTCTTACTATAAAGACTCTACAAACGTAGGCATATTTATTGCTTATGTTTTATATTGTTTAGTGTCGGCTGGGATAGACATTTCCAAAATACATTTTCAATCAGACTGGGGTTCTGAGTTCAGAAATAAGCAGAAAAAAAATGGACTCAGCTTTTATGAGCAAATATTGGTAAATCATAATGTTAAATATGTCTTCAACCCTGTATGCAGACCTACTTTTAACAGCGACGTAGAAAGTTTTCATGGTCGTATTGAAGAAGAATTTTACAGCTTCGATGACTTCGATGATTTAGATTCTTTCATGCAAAAAGCATGGATGTATATGATTTATTACAATGGTTTTAGAAAAAACAGAAACAAAGACAATAAATCACCTATACAGATTTTAAAAGAACATAATTGTAAAAATCTAAATAGATTAGTAACATTTCCACCAATCATTGTTGATTATTATATTAAAGATATAGAAATGATAAAAAAGGGTGGGGAGTTTAAATGGTCGCCGCTCATTATTTTCATTAAACTTTTTTTGTCAACAAAAAGTTTTATAATCAGGTTCATCTTAATAAATTTAATAAATATATAACACTACTTATTTATAAGGAGATAGACAATATAAATGTCTTATCTGAAAATAAAATAACTTTATCATTGAAAAAAAAGTTAAAAATTCTAACATAATTAATTATCAGTATATTAGAAAGCTCACAAAATAATATTTACTAAAAATCTCAAATTTTTCCTTGCAAAAAAAGCGGGCTTAAAAAAAATGACGCATAATTGAAAATGAATTTGTTTTTGAGGTGAAATAGAAAATGACGACATCTGAACAGAATACGGGGTTTGGGATACCTGCAAGAAGGCTCATAGAAGCCAATTTAAGAGACTTTGTCAAAAAAGGTCTTTTTAGTATTAAATTATCATTGTCGTCAATTCTACACTATACTACACCTATTACAAAGCAAATTTTACCCCCCCCCCCCCCCCCCCCCCTCCCCCACTCTCCTCCCCTCATCGCTTAAAATTTATAAAACTTTTTTTTTCTCCACACACATTTTTACAGTACA
>Ga0099364_10004514_pt1 | contig 21079 bp, 16 predicted proteins | sample TergutTh196P3_FD_73070 | JGI IMG/M metagenome (GOLD analysis project Ga0099364, IMG submission 73070) | Microcerotermes parvus P3 segment gut microbial communities from Pointe-Noire, Republic of the Congo - Th196 P3 | ecosystem: Host-associated > Arthropoda: Insects > Digestive system > Gut ... | reverse complement strand
GTTTTCAATGTCAGGAGCGCATCCTGTGATTTTATGCCCCTGCGTATTGATGCCAGGTCGGGAGCGGAGGACAGGCGCACCCGCAGTTCCAGTGATGAGGAACGCTACTATATGCGGGAATATGCTCCGGGAGATAGGCTGCGGGATATCAACTGGAAAAGTTCAGGGCGCATTGACACGCTTATCACTCGCATTTCGCCTGACAATCAGGAGAAAATCACCCGCATCGATATACACTTCAGGAACTACGGGCCCTCCCGGCCTTCTCTGGGCGACCTATGGCTCTTGGACAGAGCAAAAGCCCGGCTGGGATGGTTTTTAAGGAACGTAAAGGATGAAAATGCCTCCTTTGTATTCGATGTTCATTCGGCTGACAGGAGCTGGGAGTTAGGCGATCAGGAGGCGATTGACACGTTTCTGGATGAGCTTTCCGCCATTCCCTTCGCTCCAGCCGGAAGCGGGGCCTCTTCACAGGAACAGGCAAAGGGGGCAGGAGAGATCTGCGTTTTCTCCACTGCCTGCGACGCTGGTCTTCCTGCCTTCATGCTTGCCCGGCAGGGTCGGCCTGTGTCCCTCTTTATGGTTCAGGGTGTTCCTCAGGGGGAAATGAAATATGACAACCTCCGCCTCAGGGATTTTCCCGCTCAGGGTTTTGTTCCAATGAGCCGAGCCTTTTTCTTTGCACAGAAGAAACTTCTCAATATCAGTGCGGCAAGAATGCATGTTGACTATGCCCGTTTAAGTTTGTGATTTCCCTGTTCTCTGTCCCCGCTCCCTGACCCCCAACTCCCCATCTTTAAATATGTTACTTAACTGAATCAGTTGTTTTAGAGAAGAAGCTTGTATATAATATATTGTAAAAGTATGAAAAAAGCCTTTCCGGTATCAATTATTCTGTTTACTCTTCTTGTCTTTGTATGTGCGGGTTGCAAAGGCCTCTTCGGGGGCAACAGCAGTTCCGGTGGCGAAATCACCCAGATCGTCATTAGAGAGAAAGAGGGGAAAACGACCCACGACTACCCGCTGACTTTCGGCCACGTTTTTAGAAAGGGAGATGTCCCCGCTGGCCGATCTGTTCGTGTAACTGCCGGTGGCGCTAATCTACAAAGCCAATTTGATATAAAATCCACCTATCCTGATGGATCGGTCAGGCATGGCGTGATCAGTGTGCGTATTCCACAAATAACGGCCAATGCGGATTTAACCTTGTCCCTTGTAAGAAGTTCCTCGGTAAGTAATGGGCAGGGATTGGATAAGAATTCAATTCTTGCAACCAATGTTGGGGCAATACTGGAGCTAATAGAATTAAGCGGCTCATTGCATTCAGGCGATATGACTGCCAATCTGCGTGACGCTATTTCCGAGTCCGATCAGTTAGACTACTGGCTGAGTGGTGATGTATGTACAGAAATTATTGTAAAGCAGGATCTTAGCCGTAGCCTGAACGCCCTCTGGGAAGTACGCATATATCCCGGAACGCCGTATATCCGAATATCTCACACAATAGAAAATGTGAACATTGGTTCCCGCGGCAACATAAACTATGCTTTGTCCATTAAACAGGGGAATGAAAACCCTGTCGAGGTTTACAATAAATCTGACTTTCGACACAATCACTCATCGAGATGGCGTAAGGTTTTCTATCTGGGAGAGGAGCCGCCGGATGTGGAGATTCGTTTTGATCTTCCCTACATGATCTCCACCGGAATGATTCTGCCCTACGATACTTCGTTGGAAATAAATGAAAGTGCCATCAATTCCTACCATAATACCTGGCGGAATTCCAGCAGAGATATCATGGGAAATGGAACCATACACAGGAATTTTCCGGAGGGTGCTGGACGTCCGGATATTGGCATGCTGCCAAAATGGACTGCCATGTACCTCTTGACTATGGATAACCGCATGCGGGAAATTATGCTTAGCAATGGAGAAATGTCCGGTTCTGCTCCCATTCATTTCCGTGAAGATGATCCCGAGAGAAGTTTTTACGGACGCACTGTTTCCATTAATGACAGGACTATGTTTTACTGGCTTAATAATTACGGTCTTCCGTCTATTGGTACCACAAGCAGTACCGGTTGGTCCCCGGATCAGTCACATCAGCCCTCACTGGTATATATCCCCTATCTAATAACAGGGGAAAGATGGTTCCTGGATGAGCTTTACTATTGGGCCGGCTTTAACCTGTTTTTTCATACAGGCGCCACCCGTACTCCCAGTGCCAGTTTTGGGACCGCTCTTAACGGAAGTTTTGGATTGATCACCGGGCAGTTAAGGGGATGTGCCTGGGCTTTGAGGACCATCTCCGATGCCGCGGCAATGGCGTATGATGGAGACCCGGAAAAAAATTATTTTAAGTCAAAATTATCCAATAACATGGATTGGTTTGTATGGAGGAATGATCCCGCAACGAGGGGGCATGGCTTAAACGCGGTGTTGTGGAGCGGTATGAGCACAGGCACTCTAACCGGCGACAACTGGGCTGGATTAATTCTTAGCCCCTGGCAGCATGATTTTATGGTTCTCTCCGTATCCCATATAGCCCGCCAGCACGCCGATATCCCTAATGCCGCCCTCTTGCGTGATACCATAGGTAAGTTTACCGTTAACAGGTTCATCAAGCTTCCCCCATTCCGGGGCGTCGCCTACCGGATGCCATTGGCTGATTTACAAGACAATTTTTATACAGACGGCGACTGGGAGCGTTATGCTGATGATATTCTCAAATTAACCAACAATGCCAGTCCGCAAACCTATTTTAACGGCTCGGATTATTCATATTCGTATGCCGCCATCGCATTAGGCGCCAACGCTCTGGTAACGCATTTAGACAAGGATAGGGAAGTTTATAACTTTATTAAAGATCATCTTACATATAATACCTGGGCACGAAACGACCCAACATGGGCCTTTGCTCCTCTCCAACAGTAAGCCCCCTCTGCGCCCCCTACCTCTACCTTCGGTTCTGTAGGCGTCCTCCGCGCACCTCCGCGTCCTCCGCGATCCTTAGATAGCTATCCTCCTATCCCTGGCAGTTATTTCCCAGTAATTCACAAGAGTACGATCCCTGACAACATGAACTCCCGGGTACAGTGCACTGGTAGAACATATATGGGCGGGGATCACATAGAGTATTGTTCCGATTGCCGGCGCTTGGCCTTCGTTCATGCGAAATACCCAGTGTTCCTCGCTTTGTCTGAGCGGTTCTGCGTGGGCATAGTCTACAATAGTACCGCGTTCAGGGCGGTCGACAGAAATGGCCTTGTGACCAAGATCAATGGTAAACAGGTTTTCTGCGGGGCGGCTTATAACCCTGGTCAGGATTGCCGCGCCGGGGTTGAAAGAAAGATCCCCGAAATGGCTCTTGTCGCCATAGTCGTGGACAAAAAGTGTCCCGGGCGAAAGAAAAGCGTCTTTACATTGTGAGTGAAAAGGAAAGGTGGGAGAACCCCCGAGGATTAGGACGGGGAGTTTTTGGCCGCCGGCTTCAATTTCATCCCTTATGGCCAATAGTTTTTCCGTTTCACGGCTCACGGCTTTTTCCCTTTCAATCTTGTCATCTATTCTTAGGTGGCCGTCGTAGCAGTGAAGCCCTGTCAAAGACAGACCGGGGATCTTCCCTGCCTTTGTGCAAAAATCTGCAAGATTGTCAAAAGATACTCCGGTACGATCCATGCCGGAATTTACATCTGCCAATAGCGGGACATTGACATTTGCCGCCGTTGCCTTTGATCCCAGAATGGAGAGCTGTTCAATGTCATCACCTATGGCCCAAAATTTTGATGCTGCATAATAACAGCTAAGAAGGATGAAGCGATCAATGGCGGGCCCCACCAGGGGATATGAGACAAGAATGTCCGGTGCACGGCATTGGGCACACATTTCCGCCTCGGCAATGGTGGCACATTTGAAGCGGCTAATACCATGTGCCATTAGCTTCTTAACCAGAGCTGAAGCTTTGTAGGTTTTTACATGGGGCCACAGACGTTCGCCGCTTCCAGCCATGGCTACGGCTTTTTTTATGTTTTCTTCTATAATATCCTCGTAATAGATCAATGAGGGCGAATCCAGATTTTCTTCTCCCTCAAAATGGTAATCAAAATCGAAGTTTTCCATACTTATCTCCTTTTCAATTTTAACATGGGAAAAGCCGATAATGAAGTGATGAGAAGTATTCTTTTTATTTTACTGCTTTTTATGGTTTTTCTCCCGGCAGGCTCTCAGGAGACGTTCGACTATTTTATCCCCGATCCGGAAAGACCTCCAATGGCGCCGGAGTTTCCGGAAGATCCGCCCCGCCAGTTTCGGGGGCTTGCCTTGGGAATGGATCTGGAAGACCTTAAAACAGCCCTTACTGATGACACAATTTTTAGTTACAGGGGGGACAGGGATGTGTCCTGGCTTCCAATACAGCAAGAGACCCTTATTGAGACTACGGGAATGTCTTTCATTAGAAGGGCATATTTTCAGTTGATTAACGATGAAGTTTACATCATGTCCTTTACCTTGGACACGCGGCTCATGGATCATTATTCAGTTTTTACCACCTTTGTTAGAAGGTACGGAGAGCCGCAGATCCTTAACCCCGGTGAATCGGTTTGGGAAAACGGGGATACACGGGTATCCATAGAACGGCCCCTCACGGTAAAGTATATTGATATGACAGTGTTCAACCGCATAATGGAAGAATCACGAACTGGTGAAAGCCTTGAAATACTCCGCCGGGAGGAATTCCTCGGTGATTTTTAATAAAAATCCAAGGTATTATTTTTTATTTATTATTTTTTCTTTAGCAATTTCCTCCTGTTCCGGCGTGCAGAAGTTTGAAGAAAGAGACCTTGTTATTGAAGGTTCAGGCGGGAGGGTCGTTCTCAGAACGGAAATTGCCCGCACTCAGGAAGAACAGAGCCAGGGTTATATGCATCGGGAAAAAATTAACGACGGCGAAGGGATGTTGTTCTACTACGAGATCGATCAGGTTCTTTCGTTCTGGATGATGAACACCCTTGTGCCTCTCTCCATCGCTTTTATTTCCTCCGACGGCAGAATCCTCGAGATCTACGACATGGAACCACAGAGCCTGGCGACGGTAAGATCAAGCCGCTCTGTTCGCTACGCACTGGAAGTACCTCAGGGCTGGTTTGACAGGGCAGGAATCAGGATTGGTGACAGGGTGCTTCTTGATGGAATAGGGAGCAGATAGTGGGTGGTAGGTTGTAGGGAGTGGGTATGAAGTTTAACCCTAAGGCTTTATCGGAGTTTGCCCGTTATTATGGTTTTCACTATGACAGGCTCGATCCTTTTGGGCTAGTTGAAGATGCGTTAGTCGAAATGGAACAGGGTCTTAAGGGAGCTCCTTCCAGCCTTCCCATGCTGCCGTCGTATATCGGTGCTCTGCCTATGATCACGCCGGGCAGGACTGTCATTGCACTGGATGCGGGGGGAACCAACCTTCGATCTGCTCTTGTGAAGTTTGATGAAAACGGGAAAGAAGTTGTTCTTGAAAGTATGAAAGTCCCAATGCCTGGTACTAAGGGTCAGTTAAGTGCGGAAGCGTTTTTTGATGAAATTGCCGCTGTAACCGCGCCTCTTATCGAGAAGGCAGGAGACAGTATTGAAGGGATAGGTTTTTGCTTTTCCTACCATATAGAAATAACCCGTGAAGCGGATGGAATCCTCAAGTCTTTCAGCAAGGAAGTGGATGCTCCGGAGGTGATAGGCAGGGCAATAGGTGCGGGACTACGGGAAGCTCTGATCCGGCGTAAGGTGAAAGTCCCGGCAAGGATCGTCCTTCTTAATGATACTGTAGCTACCCTGCTTTCGGGGCTGCTGCAAATGCAGGGGGATGGGCCCGTTGTTGGTTTTATCCTTGGAACCGGTTTCAACACCGCATACCCCGAAAAATGTATTCCCAAAATCGGGTTTAATTCTCCCGAAAGGCCGATGATTGTAGTTTGCGAATCGGGAAATTTCGCCCACCGCTATATGGGAATTCTTGACAGGGAATACGACAAGGGAACAAAGAACCCGGGAACATACTCCCTCGAAAAGGCCACTTCCGGCGCTTATCTTGGCCCACTGACATTTCACATAATCAAACGTGCCTTAAACGATGGTCTTTTCTCCTTTAAAAAAGCAGATGAGTTTCTGTCCTGGCCAACAATACAGACAAGGGAACTAAATGAGTTCATGCATGATCCGCTGTCCGAGTCCAGCCCCATTGCCAATCTTTTTGGCAGGGGCGAAAGAGATGCTCTGTCAAGCTTTATCTACCTCACATCTACCGTAACTGAAAGGGGAGCTCTGCTTTCCGCCTCGGTTCTTGCGGCTGCAATGGAGAAAGCGGGAGATGGGTACGATAATTTACGAGGACATGATCCCTTTGTCCCTGTCAGAGCGGCGGTGGAAGGCACAACGTACATGATCTATAAGGGGATGAGAAGATCTCTTGAATCATATCTGCATCTCATTCTTAATAAAAGAATGCTCCGTTCATACTCTGTTTCTCCGGTTGAACAGGCGTCCCTGCTTGGTGCGGCTGTTGCGGCTTTAGAAAACTGACCCGGACATTTCTTCATTGTAGGCGAGGGGTTTAATACCACGCCCTTCAGGGCGAGGTTGGTTGATTTTTCCCGGATAAAAAAGCTCCGTAGTATACAGTTTCTCCCAGTTCTCCCTGGCAATGCGAGAGAGGGCAGAGAAGGGAAAAGTTTCTGCCTTCAAAAAGCCTGCTTTCCAGTAATGCACACACAGGGACACTTCCGGATGCGCTAATTCGGCCTTCATTTAATCGGGTTAGAAATGCTTTGTCATCCATTTTTTCCAGTAAAGTGCAAAATTCACCGGCCATAGCTGAAGCCAGAGAAGGGTCAGGATCCTGCGCCGCATTGCTGCTCACAATGAACAGACTTTCTTCCATGTATTCTTCAAACACCACATTGATCGCCCTGGCCAATGCTGATATGAGCACAGGTTTTTTTCCGGAGATTAGAATGGGGACAATTTTTGCTTCGGGAAAACAGTATCTCACCAGCGGGAGAAACACTTCCAGAGAATGATCTATAAGGTGGGGAATATCGTTTATCTCAATAAGGGTGGAACAGGAAGACAATTTCCTGTTCATGTTAAGGTCTACCGGTATTTGTCCAAGAGGTGTTTCAAAAAAAGCCGATTCTGAAAGATAGATGCCCTCTTCTCCGGACAGAGATGCAGAACCAAGAAGTATTACCAGGCTGACAGGCCGGCCATTTTTCTTCCCTCTTGCCTGAACCTCGGTGAAAGCGGTACCTGCGGCATTTCCTGTGAGCGTCCAGGTTCCATGCGGGGCAATAAGAACCTGTCCTCCGCAGGCAAGCCCGCTTTGGCCCTCCCTTAAACCCCAAGAGCACAGCTGCCCCGCCAGGGTTTCGGGGCTGTCGGGGTAAAAAATGCCGTTAGCTACAGGGTAACGCTTTATTGCCCTTGCAGCATTCAACCTAGCCATAGATCAAGCTTAGGTTGCCGCTGTTCGCTCTGCAAGGGTTGTAATAAAAATATTTATTTTTTTCTCTGTGTTCCGGTGGAGCTGGTTTCTTGACAAGCAGTGACTTTTCCTTTATAATAGCTCCAGTTGAACAAGGGCGTTCACCTGACCACAAAATAAGCATGATTGGTTTATAAATACCAAGTTTGGTATTACTCATTATGTGGTCTGGTGAGCGCTTTTTTTGATCGGATGCGGTGGAGGAAAATATGACAAATACAGCAAAAGATGTTTTGGAATTTGTAAAAGAGAACGATGTAAAATTTATCCGTCTTGCTTTTTGCGATTTATTCGGAATGCAAAAGAACATAGCAATAATGGCGGAAGAGCTTGAGTCTGCATTTGAGGCAGGCGTTTCTTTCGATGCTCATGTGATTAAAGGCTTTAAAGATATTACAGATTCGGATTTACTTTTGTTTCCTGACCCTGTTACATTGAATATTCTTCCCTGGAGGCCGGGGCCCGGCAGGGTTGCCCGTTTTTACTGTGATATAAAAAATCCAAATGGTACAGTTTTTTCAAATGATGGGCGTACCATTCTTAAAAATGTAGAATCAAGAGCGGATAAAATGGGTTATACCTGCAAAGTCGGTGCTGAATGTGAGTTCTACCTTTTTAAAACTGATGAAAAGGGTGAACCTACAATGATCCCTTTTGATAAGGGCGGCTATCTGGATCTCCTGCCTCTCGATAAATGCGAAAACATCCGCAGGGAGATCTGTTTAACTCTTGCGGAAATGAGAATACAGCCTGAAGCATCGCATCATGAACAGGGGCCAGGTCAAAATGAAGTTGATTTTAAATTCAGTAACGCTCTTGAAGCGGCGGATAATTTACAGACATTTAAAACAGTAGTCAAGACAGTTGCAGAGAGAAACGGGCTGTTTGCTTCTTTTATGCCAAAACCACTCCTAGAAGCTCCCGGCAACGGACTGCATGTCAATCTTTCGCTTAACCAGAAGGGTCGTAATATTTTTATAAGTAAAGACTCGGAAGAACATTTGGCGGTTTCCGAAAGTTTTATTGCGGGAATTCTTTCCAGGGTCAGGGAAATTACATTGTTTTTAAACCCCATAGCAAATTCTTATGAAAGATTTGGTAAATTCGATGCTCCGGGATTTATTTCCTGGTCGCCGCATAACCGCTCCCAGCTTGTTCGTATTCCTGCAGCAAGCGGCGAAAGGGTCAGGATGGAACTGCGTTCGCCCGATCCGGCGGTTAATCCCTATTTGGCATTTGCACTGATAATATCCGCAGGGCTTGACGGGGTTGAAAATAAAATGGAACTTCCTCCCTCAGTAAATATAGACTTGTTTACAGCGGATGATTCAGTAACAAAAAAATTATTAAAACTTCCCGTTAGTTTGAAGGAAGCCATAGACGCGGCAGGAAAAAGTGAATTTGTAAAGTCCATAATAGGAGAAGATATGCTTAAAAGATTCCTGGATGCAAAGGAAACGGAAAACATGGAATTCGAAAAAGCTAAAAACAAGGCAGATTTTTACAGGAACAGATATTATACAGTCATTTGATTATTACTTGGCTGTTTATAAGGGTTGGGGAACATGGAAAGCGCACTGATTATTACTTCATCAGAAAAGAGTTTCGCATCTATTGCGGAACTTCTTCGCGCTTATTCATTCCTTGACGCCGTCCATGCAGGCTCTGGTGGTGAAGGACGAAGGCTGCTTTTGGACAGGGATTTTAGCTTGGTATTTATTAGTATGCCGTTATCCGATGAAAACGGCGAGGATCTAGCAAGAAAAATCGCCGCAGATGAGGCAAGTCAGGTTATTTTAGCTGTCAAAAGCGAAATTTACGATCAGGTTTCCGCTGTCTGCGAGCGGGATGGCGTGTTTGTTATTGAAAAACCCCTTAACAGGGATGTTCTTCGCCAGGTAATAAGCATGACAAGAACAATGCGTAGCAGATATTTAAGGACTCAGGCAGAAAATGAAAATTTAAGACAAAAAATTGATGAAATCCGAATACTGGACAGGGCAAAAAATATTTTAATTTCTGCTGCCAGAATGAGTGAACATGAAGCGCATCGTTACGTGGAAAAGAAAGCCATGGATACGCGTTCTTCAAAACGTAAGGTATGCGAAATGATCATACATGATTATGAAAACGGTGCAGATTGATGAAAACAGCATATTTGATTCTTGAAAACGGAGTAATCTTTAAGGGCCAGGCTTTTGGAGCTGAACGGGAGACTGTTGGTGAAATTGTCTTTACAACAGGGATGACCGGGTATCTGGAAACCCTGACAGACCCGTCCTACTATGGACAAATTGTACTGCAAACTTTTCCGCTTATAGGGAACTATGGTGTGATTCCTGAAGATTTTGAATCACCGGAGATATCTCTCTTCGGCTATATTGTCAAATTCCCCTGTGCTCTGCCATCCAATTTTCGCAGTGTTGAGGGTTTGGATGCCCTTTTAAAAAAGCGTGGCATAACCGGACTCTGCGGTATTGATACACGCATGCTTACAAAAATCATCCGGCAGAGCGGTGTTTTGAATGGAAAGATTATGTACTCAGAACCTACACAAGAGGATCGTACGGAAGCCGCCGGGTATAAGGTGATTAGCCCCGTTAAACAGGTTTCGTTGATAGGGAGTAGGGAACAGGGGTTGACCAACACCCACGACCCACCACCCATCACCCACGACCCACGATCCACGACCTATGACCCACGATCCATGACCTATGACCCACCACCCATGACCCACCACCCAACTTCTGCTCCCAGCATAGCTCTATTTGACTTCGGAGCGAAAGGGGGAATAGAGGACGCGCTTTTAAAACGAGGCTGCCATGTTATGCGCTTTGGTTATGCGTCATCCGCTGATGAGATTTTACGTGTTAAACCGTCGGGGATCGTTCTTTCCAACGGGCCCGGTGATCCGGCTGATCCCGCAAATGCTTCGATTGTTGAAACGGTTCGTACGCTTGACAACAGCGGAGTGCCGATTCTGGGCATCTGTTTGGGGCATCAACTGCTTGCCCTTGCTAGAGGTTACAAGACGCGTAAGATGAAATTCGGACACAGGGGTGCAAATCAGCCTGTTAAAGATATGTCCACCGGAAGAGTTTATATTACCAGTCAAAACCATGGATATGCTGTTGATACAGAAAGCGTACCCCATGTTAACCATTCATTTATCAATGTTAATGACGGCACAAACGAAGGGCTCGACTATGGTTTGTCGTTTTCGGTTCAGTTTCATCCTGAAGCCAAGGGGGGGCCTTTGGATACTTCATTTTTGTTTGATCGTTTTATCGAAAGGATAGATACCCATGCCGGCAGATAAATCAATAAAAAAGGTTTTGGTAATTGGTTCAGGGCCAATAATCATAGGGCAGGCGGCTGAGTTTGATTATGCCGGAACGCAAGCCTGCCGTGTTTTAAAAGAAAACGGGATAGAGATAGTTTTAATAAATTCAAATCCTGCAACTATAATGACTGATAAAAATATCGCAGATAAAATTTACATAGAGCCCCTTACTGTTGAAACCGTCAAACGTATTATTGCCAGAGAACGCCCCGACGGAATTCTCTCCGGACTTGGAGGCCAGACTGGCCTGACTCTTTCAATGAAGCTGAGCAAGGACGGTACTCTTTCGAAATACGGCGTGCGTTTACTCGGTTCATCTTCAGAAACAATCGACAAGGCCGAGGACAGGAAGCTCTTCAAAGACACCATGGTTCAGATCGGCGAGCCGGTGATCCCGTCGGTAATTGCCGAAGATATCGACACCGCCCTGGAGTTTGCCGGACAAAACGGTTATCCGCTGATTGTCCGTCCTGCATTTACACTGGGGGGATCAGGCGGCGGCATTGCGTATGACCAAAAGGAGCTCTGTGAAATTGTTGATAACGGAATTACCGCCTCTCCTATAGGACAGGTATTGGTGGAACGTTCTATTGCAGGTTGGAAGGAAATTGAATTCGAGGTTATGCGGGACAGCTCTGGTAACTCTATCATTGTATGTTCCATGGAAAACTTTGACCCTGTAGGTGTGCATACCGGCGACAGTATTGTAATCGCCCCAGCGGTAACCCTAGCGGATCGGGAATATCAGATGCTGCGTTCGGCTTCGCTTAACATTATTGAAGCTTTGGGCGTGGAAGGGGGATGTAATTGCCAGCTTGCGCTTAACCCGCACAGTTTTGAGTATGCCGTAATAGAGGTGAATCCCAGGGTATCCAGATCAAGCGCGCTTGCGTCAAAAGCGACTGGGTATCCCATTGCAAAAGTGGCGACGAAAATTGCCATCGGCTACACCCTTGACGAAATTTCAAACGCGGTTACAGGGACAACCTATGCGGCCTTTGAACCTGCCCTGGATTATGTGGCTGTGAAACTTCCCAAGTGGCCCTTTGATAAGTTTGTCTATGCCGAAAACAACCTGGGTACGCAAATGAAAGCCACCGGCGAGGTCATGGCTATTGCAGACACCTTTGAGGAAGCCCTGTTAAAAGCGGTCAGAGGGGCGGAACTTGGACTCTGTGATCTGAATCTGCCCAGGTTAAAAACCAAAACAGACGATGAGATCCGCGTGATGCTGAATTCAATTACCGATGAAAGGCTCTTTCTGCTTTATGAAGCTATTTGCCGTGGAATTACGGTAGATGAGCTTCACTTAACTACAAAGGTAGACCGCTGGTTTTTGAACGGATTAAATAATATAATGGAGAAAAGCTCCGCTCACCACTCCCTAATTTACAAAATGGTAGACACCTGCGGCGGTGAGTTTGAGGCGGAAACTCCGTATTTTTATTCACTGTTAAATGCACAGGAGAATGAAGCACTGCCCTTTATTGAAAAGAGCAAAAAGGAACGGGTTGTTGTTCTTGGCAGCGGCCCCATACGCATAGGGCAGGGGATAGAGTTTGATTACGCATGTGTGCATTGCGTATGGACACTTAGAAAACTTGGCTATGAAACAGTTGTAATAAACAACAATCCCGAGACGGTTTCTACCGATTTTGATACTGCCGACAGACTGTATTTTGAACCGGTTCATATTGATGATGTTATGAGCATCATAGAAATCGAAAAACCCATAGGTGTTATGATTTCCTTCGGCGGCGGTACCGCTATAAAGCTTGCAAAAGAGCTTTCTGTTCGTGGGGTAAACATTTTGGGAACCTGTGCTGACAGCATTGATATATGCGAAGACCGGGAACGCTTCGATGCACTCATGGAAAAGTTGAATATCAAACGACCCAGGGGCTTTACCGTAATGACAGAAGAGGAAGCTCTGAATGCCGCAAGAAACTTAAGTTTCCCAGTTCTAATGCGGCCTTCCTATGTTTTGGGCGGGCAAAACATGATCATCGCCTGGACAGAAGATGATATTCGTGAATATATGAAAATTATTTTGCGGATTAAGCAGGACAACCCTGTTCTTATTGATAAGTATTTGTCGGGGCAGGAAATTGAAGTTGACGCAATTTGCGACGGTGAAAATGTTTTTGTCCCGGGCATTATGGAACAGGTGGAAAGAACCGGTATTCATTCCGGAGACAGTATAGCTGTTTATCCGCCGCTTTCCCTTACAGAAAACATGAAAGAAAGGGTGTTGGGTATAACGGAAAAAATCTGCAGGGCTTTAACGGTTAAGGGACTGATCAATATTCAGTTTGTGATTTATGAGGGTGAACCCTATGTTATTGAAGTAAATCCACGGGCTTCCCGTACAGTCCCATATTTGAGCAAAATTACCGGCATTCCCATGTGCGAACTTGCGGTTAGAACATCACTGGGCGAAAAACTACCATGCTATGGGATTGCACAGGACATGGATTTTATGTCTGTAAAGGTTCCCGTGTTTTCCTTTGAAAAACTTGCTGGCTTGGACACTCATCTGGGGCCGGAGATGAAATCTACTGGAGAGGTACTTGGCATAGGCCGAGATTTGTCGGAAGCACTATATAAGGGATTGTTAGCCGCAGGATACAAGATGAATAAGACCGGGGGCGTACTCATTACCGTAACTGACAAAGACAAACCTGAAATTGTTCCCATTGCTGAGCGTTTTTATAAACTGGGTTTCTCTCTTTATGCCACCCGTGGAACAGCGGCATATTTGGAAGAGAGAGGTCTTTCTGTGCATACCATAGAGAAAATCCGTCAGTCGGCTGTTCACAACACTTCCACCCTGCTGCAAAGCGGTAAAATTTCCTATGTGGTTTGCACTTCGGAGAAAGGCCGCGACCCTGCACTTGACGAGGTAAAAATCCGCCGCAAGGCATGTATGCTGGGGATATCTTGCATGACCAGTCTGGATACGGCAAACGCCCTCATCGACAGCCTTTTGTCGGGTTATGATGAAGGCAGTACAGAACTTGTTGAAATTAGTGCTTTACACGGAGACTAACTTTATAAGCCGTAGTTCTACCACTTGACACAAGTATCTGTAAAATGATAGTTATTAATTGATAAACAAAGGCGTTTATCGGTTGCCCACTCGAAAGAGGTCAACCGGTAAACGCCTTTTTTTGATCTTTAATGTAAGGAGAGCGGCATAAATGCCCGCTGAAAAAGGGAAATGATAATTGACGAGAAGCTCATCCATTACCTGGAAGATTTATCCTGCATCAGTCTTGATGGTGGTGAGAGAGTACGTCTGTGTTCCGATTTGGAAAGCATCCTCTCTGGTATGAAGCTGTTGGCAAACCTTGATACCAGTAATGCGGAATCACATTTTTCCATTGGTGATAATAAAACCGCTCTCAGGAAAGATGATCCAGTAGCATCGTTTTCGCGGGAAAACATTTTGAAAAATGCTCCGGATGCGAACGGTGAAACCTTTGTCGTACCTAAAGCTGTGGAATAAGTATGTTTGAACTAACCTCACTTGAGCTTGCAAAGGCAATACAGGAAAAAAAATTGACCTCGGTTGAGGCTGTCTCGGCCTGTCTTGGGGCAGTTGAAAAGTTAGACGAAAAGATAAATGCCTTCATTTCTTTTGACCCAGAGAGAGCTTTAGCCAGAGCAGAGGAAGTTCAAAAGAAAATCGATGCAGGAGAAAAGCTATCCAGGCTGGCGGGTGTTCCCGTTGCGGTAAAAGATAATATCTCAACTAGGAATTTTAAGACGACCTGTGCTTCTAAAATGCTGGAAGGGTTTGAGCCTGTCTATAATGCGACGGTCATAGAAAAAATGGAAGAGGCCGGACTGATAATTATAGGGAAGCTCAATATGGATGAATTTGGGATGGGAGGTTCAACTGAAACCGGATTTTTCGGTGCAGCAAAAAATCCCTGGGACTATACACGGGTTACAGGTGGGTCGTCGGGCGGAAGTGCGGCGGCAGTCTCAGCAGGTGAAATCCCGTTATCTCTTGGTTCAGATACCGGCGGTAGCATACGCCAGCCCTGTGCTTTTTGCGGGATAAGCGGCATTAAACCTACATATGGTGCAGTGTCCCGTTATGGATTGGTTGCCTACGCATCTTCCCTGGAACAGATAGGCCCCATGGGGCGTAATATTGAGGATTGTGCCGCACTGCTGGAGATTATTTCGGGACGGGATAACAGGGACGCAACCTGTGTTTTACCTGAACCATTCTCATTTGAAGCAAAGTTTAATAAGGGCATTGAAGGAATAAAAATCGGGTTGCCTGTTAATTATTTTGAGAGTGGAATAGAACAGGGAGTAAGAGAAGTTGTATTAAAAGCGGCAAAACAGTTCCAGGAAGCTGGAGCAGAGCTTATTGAGTTTCGCATGCCTTATACCGAATACATGATTCCCGCCTACTATATTATTGCATCTGCAGAAGCTTCGTCTAACCTCTCGCGTTATGATGGTGTTAAATACGGTTTCCGCAGTGAAAGTGCAAAGACCCTTAATGATGTTTACCGTATGTCAAGAAATGAAGGCTTTGGGCTGGAAGTTAAGCGCAGGGTTATGCTGGGATCTTTTGTACTGTCCTCGGGATACTATGACGCATATTATAAAAAAGCTTCGGATGCTCGCCGGCTTATAAAATCCGCTTACGAAAAATTGTTTCAATCTTTCGATATGATCCTCTCTCCAGTTGCACCTGGTACTGCATACAAGCTGGGCGAAAATCTTGATGACCCCATGAAAATGTATATGGGTGACATCTATACTGTGTCTGTAAATCTTGCGGGGCTTCCGGCCGTTTCAGTTCCCTGCGGTTTTGACGAGCTGGGTCTGCCTGTGGGAATTCAGCTTATAGGAAATGTTTTTACCGAAGCAAAGCTGATAAATTCTGCAAGAGAATACCAGCGTATTACCGACTGGCATACAAGAATCCCGGGAAATGCCTTATGAACAACTATAAAACATTTGGATTAAATGACCTGGAAACAGTTATTGGCATTGAGGTTCATGCTGAACTGAGTACAAGAACAAAAATATTCTGCGGATGTTCTACTGCTTTTGGAGGCGAAGCGAACAGTAAAGTATGTCCCGTATGTACCGGACAGCCTGGCTCTCTCCCCATGCTCAACGAGGCTGTTGTGGAATGTGCGGTAAAGCTGGGGCTTGTTCTTGGCTGTAAAATAAACAGGAATTCTGTCTTTGACAGGAAGAATTATTTTTACCCCGATCTACCTAAAGCCTATCAAATTTCGCAGTTGTACTTCCCTATTTGTACTGAGGGAAAGATTGAAATTGAGGCAGATGGTAAAAAAAAGAGTGTAGGCATAAGGGAAATTCATATTGAAGAGGATGCGGGGAAATTGGTTCATGCGACTAATGGAGGAGGGACTACCCATATTGATTATAACCGTGCAGGAGTGCCGTTACTGGAAATCGTTACTAAGCCGGATTTCAGGAATGCAAATGAGGTTATAGCCTTTACAGAAAGACTCAGAGAAACAATGCTCTACCTGGAAATTTGTGATGGAAAAATGCAGGAGGGATCTCTGCGGGTTGATGTTAATTTATCTATAAGAGAGCCGGGAAATGAACTTGGAACCAGGACAGAAACAAAGAACCTTAATTCCCTTAAAGCCATAAGTCACGCGATCGAGTATGAGAGAGAGCGGCAGTGGGAAATTATAAGGAAGGGCGGCAGAGTTAAACAGGAAACCCGCCGCTGGGATGAAGAAAAAAACACTTCCTTCCCCATGCGTAATAAAGAGAATGCCCAGGATTACCGGTACTTTCCCGAACCTGATTTAAAGCCTTTAGAAATACCGGACGAATGGATGAGCAAAATTCAGGCAGGGATTCCGGAGCTTGCACCAGAAAGGCGTGAGCGGTATATGCGAGAGTATGGCATTTCCTCCAGCCTGGCAGATGTTATCTGCGGAAGTAAAAATCTGGCGAATATTTTCGAGGATCTTGTGCGTAAAAGCGGAGAGCCGATTGAAGCCGCAAACCTAATTACAGGTGAGTTAATGCGATTTATTAACAATTCTGACACAGATATGGAAAAAATTAAAGTAGATGCAGACAAGCTCGTTTTTTTAATCTCCCTTGTTGTAAACGGGATAATAAACAGAAGTGTTTATAAAGAGACCGTTGCAGAGGTTTTTGCCGCCAATGTTGATCCCGAAAAGTACATTGCTGAAAAAGGTTTGCTGGCTGTCAGTGATGACGAAGTTATTATTGCGGCTGTTAACGAGATTATTTTAAACAATAACGAATCTGTTGATGATTATAATGCGGGCAGGGAAAAGGTATTTGCTTTCTTAATGGGGCAGGTAATGAAAAACCTTGGCGGGAAAGGGAACCCTGCTCTGGTAAAAGAAGCTTTGTTGAAAAAACTAAACAAACTTAAAGTCCAGGAGGAAGAGCCTGATGCTTAGAGAAGGTGAAACAAGAATACCCTCGGGCTGTGCAATAACCGGGGTCATAGACAGGTCAGGAAAGCCCATGAACGGCGAAGCGATGATTCATTCCATGGCAGTCATGCGCGAGCGCAGTAACGGTCTTGGAGGCGGGTTTGCCGCTTATGGAATCTATCCTGAATATAAGGATTATTATGCTTTCCATATATTTTACGAAACGCCATTGTCAAAAAAAGAATGTGAAGATTTTCTGGACAGGCATTTTGATATAATCAATCTTTCAAAAATTCCAACCAGAAAAATCCCCGAGATAAGCGATGAACCTTTAATATGGCGCTACTTCGTAAGCCCCCTTCCCACCAAGCTCGCCTTCAGCGGACTTGATGAAAGGGAGTTTACCGCTAAGTGCGTTTTCCGTGTTAATACCAGCATTGACGGAGCTTATGTGTTTTCCAGCGGAAAAAACATGGGAGTTTTTAAAGCGGTGGGCTATCCCGAGGATGTGGGACGTTTTTATAAGCTGGAGGATTACGAAGGTTACGCCTTTACGGCACACGGACGATATCCTACGAATACGCCGGGCTGGTGGGGAGGGGCGCATCCTTTCGCTTTACTCGATTATTCGGTGGTGCATAACGGAGAAATATCCTCTTATGATGCCAACAGGCGAGCCATGGAACAGTACGGTTATACTTGCACTCTGCAGACAGACACAGAGGTAATTGCATATATCGTCGATTATCTAAACCGTAAAAAAGGACTGGCCATGGAGGAAATTGCCGCTGTAACAGCTGCTCCTTTTTGGGAAACAATAGAACGCATGGGAAAAAAGGAAAAGGAGTATTACGAAACCCTGCGGACATTGTTTTCTTCACAGCTTATTACCGGCCCCTTTTCCATCATAGTGGGGTTTGAAGGCGGGTTAATGGCACTTAACGACAGGCTCAAGCTTCGCAGTATGGTAATAGGAGAAAAAGGCAGCAAGGTTTATATCTCAAGCGAAGAAGCGGCTATCAGAATTATTGAGCCCGATTTGGATCGGGTATATGCCCCTGCAGGCGGCTGCCCTGTTGTAATACGGATCAATGAAAATGGAGGCATGGAGTAATGGCGGTAAATTACCTGTACCCGGAGTATGAAGTGGCACGAAATTACGACAGATGCATAAATTGCAGGGTTTGTGAAAAACAGTGTTCCAACAATGTTCATGAGTATATTGCAGAACTGGATAAAATGACATCAGATGACGCCAAATGCGTTAATTGCCATCGATGTGTAACCTTGTGTTTAACCAGAGCACTGAAAATAGTAAAAAGCGGCAATACATACAGGGAAAATGCAAACTGGAGTGCTAAAACCATGGACGAGCTTTACCGCCAGGCCGAAAGCGGCGGTGTTCTCCTTTCCAGCATGGGTAACTCTGAACCTTACCCTGTATATTTTGATAAAATTTTAATTAACGCTTCCCAGGTTACAAATCCTTCCATCGATCCCTTAAGAGAACCCATGGAAACCAGAGTAAGCCTGGGAGCAAAGCCGCAAATTGTGGAGAGAGACAAGAGCGGACGTATAAAGAACAATTTGCCGCCGCAGTTAAAACTTTCAATGCCAGTTATGTTTTCCGCTATGAGTTACGGTTCTCTCAGTTATAATGCTCATGAATCTCTGGCCAGGGCAGCGGAGGAAATGGGTATTCTTTACAACACCGGCGAGGGCGGGCTTCATGAAGACTTTTACCGTTATGGAAAAAATACCATTGTCCAGGTTGCTTCAGGCCGTTTTGGAGTACATCCCGGTTACTTAAAAGCAGGTGCGGCAATTGAAATAAAAATGGGGCAGGGTGCAAAGCCCGGCATAGGAGGACATCTCCCGGGATCAAAAATTGTGGGCGATATTTCCAGAACCAGAATGATCCCCGAAGGCAGTGATGCAATCAGTCCTGCACCGCATCATGATATTTATTCCATAGAAGATCTAAGACAGCTTGTTTACTCTTTAAAAACAGCGACTGATTTTAAAAAACCAGTAATTGTTAAAATTGCGGCAGTTCACAATGTGGCGGCTATCTCCAGCGGAATTGCCAGGAGTGGGGCGGACATTATAGCGCTGGATGGCTTTCGGGGAGGAACAGGCGCGGCACCTACCCGTATTAGAGATCATGTGGGTATTCCCATCGAACTGGCTCTTGCCAGTGTTGATAAACGCCTCAGAGACGAAGGCATTCGCGACAGAGTGTCCATTGTAGCTGGCGGTAGTATTCGCAGCAGTGCGGATATTGTAAAAGCAGTTGCTCTTGGGGCTGACGCTGTTTATATAGGTACATCCGCGCTTATTGCTTTGGGTTGTCATCTCTGCAGAACCTGTCATATGGGTAAGTGTAATTGGGGAATTGCAACCCAGGTTCCTGAACTTACCAGAAGGTTAAATCCTGATATGGGTTATAAACGGCTGGTAAATTTATTAACAGCGTGGGATCACGAGATTAAAGAGATGATGGGAGGAATGGGGATAAATTCAATCGAGGCACTAAAAGGGAACCGCTTAATGCTTAGGGGAATTGGATTGAACATTAAAGAGCTTGAAGTATTGGGTATTAAGCATGCGGGAGAATAATTATAGGGAATGGAGTCTGACCACTCTAGAGTGGTCAGAGGGGAGTAGGGAGTAGAGATGAAAAGGGTTTATGTTAATGAGAAGTGGTGTTTGGGGTGCAGGCTTTGCGAATACTTTTGTGCTTTTGCGGGGACTAGCGGTAAAGATATTGCACGCTCCTTAAAGGGAGTAAAAATAAACCCACGGATCAGGATAGAAGAGAAGGACGGGATAAGTTTCGCGGTTTCCTGTCGTCACTGCAAGGAGCCTCTGTGTGTTAAGGGCTGCATTACCGGAGCGTTCAGCGTTACTGATGGCGTAATAACTGTTAATCAGGATAAGTGTGTGAGCTGTTATACCTGCGTTTTATGCTGTCCATTCGGTGCTATTTCATCTTCTGATAGCGGTGCAGTTCAAAAATGTGAGCTTTGCATTAAATCGACAGCGGATAAGCCGGCTTGCGTTACCGGATGCCCGAATAACGCCATTGTTTATGAGGATCGGGGAGTATGAAAAAGAAATATGTTATCATCGGAAACTCTGCCGCCGGAATAGGATGTGCAGAGGGGATTCGAAAAATTGACAGAGAGGGGAGTATTACGATCATTTCTGAAGAACCGCATCATACATATTCCCGTCCCCTCATTTCCTATTTTGTGCAGGGAAAGGTGTCGTTTGAAAAAATGATGTATAGACGAGACAGTTTTTACAAAGAAAACGGAATAAAACTTTTAAGCGGAATAGGTGCGGTAAAAATAGAACCTGAAAACAGGAGCGTTATCCTCTCAGATGGAAAATCTATACTCTACGATAAATTACTTGTAGCAACCGGCTCCCATGCTTTTGTTCCGGCTATCTCAGGCATAGATAATGTAAGCTGTAAAACTGCATTTATGACCCTGGATGATGCGAAAAAACTGGAAAGTTTCATTTCGCCTGAAAAAAAAGTGTTAATTATCGGAGCCGGTCTTATCGGCTTAAAATGTGCCGAGGGGATTCTTGATAAGGTCAAAGCTATTACTGTAATAGACCTCGCACCCCAGGCACTTGCGAGTATTTTAGACAGGGAAGGTTCAGCTCTGGTGCAAAGCTGTTTTGAAGAAAAAGGCGTGAAATTCATTTTTACCAAAAGTGTAAGCCGCTTTGAGCCGCAGGCTGACCGTTCTGAAGATTATTGTGCTG
>Ga0099364_10004513_pt1 | contig 21081 bp, 14 predicted proteins | sample TergutTh196P3_FD_73070 | JGI IMG/M metagenome (GOLD analysis project Ga0099364, IMG submission 73070) | Microcerotermes parvus P3 segment gut microbial communities from Pointe-Noire, Republic of the Congo - Th196 P3 | ecosystem: Host-associated > Arthropoda: Insects > Digestive system > Gut ... | reverse complement strand
GGGGAACGTCACGAGCTTCGTAAACGGGCGGAGGGTTCAGGATCCGACGATACGCGCGGCACTGAACGCGACTGAGTCGTCGATATTTGGCGAGTGGGTCGCGTGCATATCAATGCCGCCGGAGGATGTGGACGTAAACGTGCATCCCGCGAAGGCGGAGGTGAGGTTCAGAAAGTCCGGGCAGGTATTCGATCTGGTTCTGAGAGGAGCGAAGAAAGTCCTTCTTTCAGGCGGAGGATTCATCGATGAGGTTGAGAAGCCTCACTCCATCCAGTATCCGCCGCTTGACCCCTGGGAAAATTTTGTGCCGGGTGTGCCGAGCTTTGGGAAAGAACGCCCGCAGGAGTACGATGTCCTCGGATCTGCCGCATCCTCCGACGCTTCGCCGTCCGAACGCGAAAACAATCTATTCCCCGATGAGGAAGCGGAAAAGCGAAAATATCTCGGACAGATCCAGGGAGGTTTTCTGGTTTTCGACGACGCGCGCGGGCTCTGTCTTGTCGACGCGCACGCGGCGCACGAGAGGATACTTTACGAGGAGATAGAGGATTCGTTCTCCGGCGAAAAACTGTCGTCTCAGGCTCTGTTGTCGCCGCAGGAACTGCCGCAGGCTGTAGCCGCCGCCGCTGCGATTCATCGCAGCGAACTTGCGGCGATGGGGTTTACGTTTGTGTTGCCCGACGACGAGGGGACTTGCGCCGACACGCCTGTACTATCATCCGTGCCTGTGTTGAAGGGGCTTGGCAGACTGTCGCCACTTGAAATGCTCAGAGCCGCGATAAAGGGTATAGAGGAGGAGACGGATCCTTCGAGGCGTGATCGCGAAGTATGGTGGCGATGGACGCGCACCGCTTGCCGCGACGCGGTGAAACTAGGCGAGTCCCTGGAGCGTGAGGAGGCCCTGCACCTTTTTGAGAAACTTGAGCGGTGCCGCAGTCCTTATAGCTGCCCGCACGGACGCCCCACCACGATTTTTCTCGGCGGAGACCGGCTCAGGAGTTGGTTCCACCGATGAGCTGCGAAGCGGTTTACGCGATAGTCGGCCCGACTGCGGCGGGCAAGACACGGGTCGCTTTCGAACTCGCGCGTGTGATCGGCGGCGAGATAATATCCGTCGACTCAAGGCAGATTTATCGATACATGGATGTCGGAACGGACAAAATTTCACATGCTGAAAGACGCGTTGTGCCTCATCATTTGATAGACGTGGCGGATCCCGACGAGAAATTCACGGCGGCGGATTTTGTGGAGCGCGCGGCGGACGCGGCGCGGCGTATAGCCCTGCGGGGAAAAACGCCCATCCTCGCCGGCGGCACGCCGATGTATTACAGGGCGCTTGAGGGGAATATGCTTTCCCTCGCTCTCCCCGGAGACGAGGCTGTTCGCGCCGGGTTGAAACGCGAACTTGAGGCGAAAGGATCTCCGGCAATGCACGACGCACTTGCCAAAGCCGACCCCGAATCAGCGTCTCGCGTTCATCCCAACGACTCGTACCGCGTGATGCGCGCACTCGAACTCTTCCGGCTCTCCGGCAAACCGCCGACATCGCTTTTCGCGGAGAGGGAAAAAATAGGCGGCATGACGATCAAATATTTCGGCGTGAACGCCCCGAGAGAAATTTTATACGCAAAGATTGAGCTCCGCGCGGCTTGGCAGTTCGAAAACGGGTATCCGGAGGAGGTTGAATGGCTCCTGGGCAGGGGATATTCCAAAGACCTTCCCTCGATGCGAGGTTTCGGATACAGGGAGCTTGCGCTGTTCAAGGAAGGAGCAATGACGCTTGAAGAGGCCTTGCAATCGGATATCAGGGCGACAAAGGCATTTTCACGCAGACAGATGACGTGGTTTAAACATTTTTTTCCGATTTTGTGGTATGATTCAACACAAACTATTTTGGAAGATTTAGTTGCGGACATGGCGGAAAAAATTTCGAGCGGCGCCTTGAAATGAAATTGGTTGTAGCAAGTCCCACAGGGATGTGCTTTGGGGTGAGACGGGCGATAGAGCGGTTAGAGGGGGCTTTGTCGGAGTACGGCAGGATATTCTCCCTCGGAAGTCCGATACACAACCCGCAGGAAGTGAATAGACTTGCGGGTTTGGGGCTCGAAGTCGTGGAGGACGTCACGCATATTCCTGAAGGATCGGTCGCTTTTATTAGAGCGCACGGCGTTTCCCGCGCCGAATTGGAGGAAGCCGCGAGAAAGTGCGGAGTCATAGTCGACGGGACTTGTCCTTATGTCCGCAATGTCCAGCACAAAGCGGAGCGCCTGGAGGAAGAGGGATACAGGGTTGTGGTTGTCGGTGACTCGCGTCATCCCGAGGTCAAGGGAATTCTCGGACATATAGGTTCCGGCGCTGTGGTGATGAATGGTGAGGAAGAGGTAAAACCCGAGGCGCGGCGGTCAAAGATAGGAATTTTGTGCCAGACTACGCAGAGGGAGGAAACCTTGGCGCTTGTCGCGTCAAAATTTATTGGTAATACTGATGAGGTGAGGGTATATAATACTGTATGCGGGGCGACAATAGAACGTCAGAGTTCGATAAGACGCCTTGCCGCCGTTGTTGACGGGATTGTTATAATAGGCGGCAAAAACAGCGCGAATACACGTGAACTGGTCGAAATATCGGAGTCGCTTGGTGTGCCCGCGATGTGGGTTGAACAGGCGGAAGAATTAAACCGGGGGTGGTTGCGCGACAGGATGACGATTGGAGTGGCGGCGGGAGGAAGCACTCCCGACTGGCTGCTCGAAGAAATAGTATGTAAATTAAAGAAGCTGTAGGTTCGAGGAGGCTATGACGGTATGGTGGATGATATCCGCAACGGAGAATTGACAACGCAGGAACAAGAGCAGTCGCAGGAACTGGAACAATCGCAAGTACTGGAACAGGAAAAAGAACGGGAACGCGAGGAAGAGCCGAAACAGGAACGGAAACAAGAGTACGAACACGAACCGGAAGAGGAAAACTCTGCGGCTGAAGAAACGATGGAAAGCATCATGGAGCAGATGGGAGGCTTCGAGGATATCCATCGCGGCAAGGTGGTCGAGGGAGTAATAGTTAACTCCAAAGACGATGGTTGGCTTGTTGATGTGGGCTTCAAGTGTGAAGGTTTTCTCCCTCAGAAGGAGTGGACGCATCCCGTACTGGTAGAATCCGCGCAGGAGCCGGCAGCGGGAGACAGGGTTCGCGTACAGGTGACCAACATCAGTCAGGGCGAGGAAGCCCAATTGACGCTGAGCCGGTGGCGTTGTGAATTCGACGAGAGATGGAGCAGGCTTGAGGAAGAACTCGCTAATAACGAGATCGTGGAAGTTCGCGGACTCCGCAAAGTAAAGGGCGGCTTGATCGTGGATTGCTTCGGGCTTGAGGGTTTCATCCCAATATCACATCTGGCTGAGGAGGGCAGAGGCGTCAATCCCGGCAGGCTCGTCGATCAGATTTTCCAGACGAAGGTGATAGAACGCGACCGCAGAAAGAGGCGTTTCGTGTTATCAAGACGTTCCATTCTGGAAGAGGAGATGAGCGCGCAGCGCGAGAATTTCTATAACACCGTAAACGAGGGCGACATACTTGAGGGCGAGGTAAGCAGCATAACCAACTTCGGCGTGTTCGTCAACCTGGGAGCGATAGAAGGACTCATTCATATTACCGAACTCGCGTGGCAGCGCAACGTCAAGGCGAAAGACATAGTAACCAAAGGCGACGCAGTGAAGGTGAAGGTGGTTGGTATTGACCGCGAGAAAGATCGTGTGTCTCTGTCAATACGCCAGACCTTGCCGGATCCGTGGGAGACAGTCGCCGAACGCTGGCTGCGGGATAGGGAGACAGAGGGTACAGTGACCAACATGACTGATTTCGGCGCGTTTGTTGAGATCGAATCCGGAGTGGAAGGTCTCATTCATATCGGCGATCTCAGCTGGAGCAGGATAAAACACCCTAAGGAGATTTTAAAGCGCGGTATGAAGGTAAATGTCGTGGTGCTGGAGGTCGATGAAGAGCGAAAGCGAATAAGCCTCGGCTACAAACAGCTCAATGATCCCTGGCGCGATATACAGTCGAGATTCGAAAAGGATTTTGACGTGCCGGTCAAAGTGATTCGCCTCGCGGACTTCGGCGCTTTTGTGGAACTGGAACCCGGCGTGGAAGGTCTCATTCATATTTCGCAGTTGAGCCGCACCCGTGTTGAGAAGCCCGGTGATGTTCTCAAGGTCGGGCAGGAGGTAACGGCCCGCATACTTGAAGTCGACCCGGCGATGAGAAGGATCAGGCTCTCGCTGAAATCGCTGCAGCCCGAGGAACCGCGTCCCTCAAGGGAAGACGCTCCACCGCGCGGCGAGCGTGAGGACCGCCCGCGCAGGGACAGGGACAACGGCGACCGCAAGGGCGGCAGAGATCGCGGACCTCAAATGCCGAACGAGGAAATCTCGATGACAATCGGAGACTTCCTCAAATCGAAAGAGGAGGAAGAATCCTCCGAACCGGAACAGGAATAGCGTTTGATTCAAAATATAACGACCGCGGCCGCAAGGCCGCGGTTTTTTTACCCTTGGGGCAGCGTCCAGTCTTCAAGTTGCAGGCCGTTCACTCTCGCGAATTCTTTCGTATTGTTGGTTACCAAAACTGCTCCAACTGCTTTAGCATGCGCCGCAATCAGGGTATCCAGCGGACCGATCGGCGTTCCTTTCTTTTGCAGGTCGGCTTTGACCTTTCCATATTCCCGCGCGGCTTTGTCGCCAAAGGGAAGTATTTCCACCATAGAAAGAAAATACATGAGGGCGTTGGAGTTTCTTTTTGGATAAAGGCTTTTTTCCACGCCGTGTTCCAGTTCCGCTAGGGTAATGGCTGACAAACACAGATCGCCGGGGGATGTTTTTTGAAGCCGTTCGAGAAGAATAGGCGGTTTTTTCCTTATGAGAAACACACATATATTAGTATCGAGCATATACATTACAGTTAATCTCGCGCCTGATCCTCACCCTGATCTCTTCCTTCCGCCATGAAGTCGTCGGAGAAACCGTTCAGGCCGGCCATGAACACTTTCCAAGCCGACGTTTTGGGAAAGAGATAGACAACATCTCCGAATTTTCTGATATACACTTCCTCTCCAGTAAAACGATATTCTTTCGGAAGCCTGACAGCCTGGCTTTTACCGTTGGAAAATAATTTCGCTGTATTCATGATACGTCCCCCAAAAAATGTGTTTTGTGAAGTATATATCATAATATATACTTTTTCAAATTTTAAAGAAGAAGAAGGAGGCTTCTTTCACAATGAAATATCTCTTGGACACACATATTTTATTATGGGCTGCCGGTTGTTCTTTATAGGGGCGTATATCCCGTTTTATCTATGAGATACCGGCCCTGTTCAGACAATATCCATTCAATCAATCTGTTTGCATTAGGGTTTTCCGTCCCCGCGGTTACGGCGTAAAACTCTCCGACGTAGGGGTATGTTCCGTTCGCAACGTTTTCCCTCGTCGGCGCGACGCCGTTCAATTCCAACAATTTGATTTTATTGTCGTTCGCCATCTCGGTGGCAAAGAACAAGAATGAATATCCTATGGCATTGCCATAATTCCTATACGACGCAACCCTGCTGACGATGCCGCCCATGTCTCCCGCGACATCTTCCTCTGGCGGCGTCATAAGCGGTATATCACCCATAAACCCGATAAGCGCCGTTTGACTGCCGGAGTTTTGGGGGCGTTGAAATGCCCGAATCCTGGAGTTTGTACCTCCGAACTCACGCCAGTTTCTTGTTTCGCCGGAGTAAATTTTTTGAATATCATTTATTGAAAGGCCGTTTACGGGATTTTCCGCGTTGACAAAGAATACAAACGCTTCCCGGCCGATGGGGGTTAAGGATAGTTCCACTCCCGCGTCCCTCGCCATTTGAAGTTGTTCCTCCGAAGGGCCCGCGACAAAAATAATATCCGTTTCCCCTCTAATCAGCCGTCTGTATGCACCGTCTGTATTTGTGCAAGCGAGTATTTCGTCATCACCGGGTCTTTCGCGTACCAGATTATAGCGCCTGGATTTAAAAGCAGCGCTAGGGAGAAAGTCTTCAAAATTCGCAGGGTAAACTGCCCTTACGAACGCGGAATATACCGGATAAAGCGCGGTCGCTCCGTCCAATCTCGGCAGATTGTCTATGAGGGTCAGCGTTGACGGTTTATCTAACGACGCTGTCAGCGTATCTTCACGAAACGGGTCATAACGCATCAGATTAACGGCCTGTTCGTCTATCCGTTCAAAACTATTGTGATACGCCTTGTTTATTTCAAATCCAGTGACAGAAGCAATCATCACGCCAAGCACCACTAATGCGATTTTTGGTTTTAACGGCTTCCATATCTGCCTGATTAAAAAAACGACAATTGCGACGACTAAGACAGTGTAGAATGTTCCGCCACCTCCCATAAACACGATGAGTAACACGAAACATCCGCCGAACAATAAAATGGCAGTAGCCAGTATACTGAGAAATATTTTCAAAGCTGCGTCCCTCTTTCACGCTCAAATCCTTTATATCTCGTCCCTTGAAAGGTTAATTCTCCTATGTTTATAGGCCGGATTATATCATTTGATCTTATGAAAGCATTCTTACAGTCTGGATAAATTACATGTTTGGACACAGCATACCGAATAAACTCATGGATTCGAATTACCACAATCACAATCAAATCAAAACCGTTTATCCTTATCATCAGTAGGATAGCGGCTTTTTCTTTCTCCCGTAATTTTGTTATAATTTTAGTATAAAGATTTAGCGCAAAGTTAGGGGGTTCATTCACGATGCGTATAGCGGAGATCGAGTTCATAAAAAGCACGGCTGAATATCTCGATAAACTGGATATGGAGCCAATTCACATCACTCGAGGTGGTCAAGAATATGCCGTTCTCAGTAAAGCGACGAATACGCCCATTACCGACAGTCTAATAGGAATACTTAAAGGCGCGGATATAACGAGCTTGGAGGATATTAAAAAAATGAGGCTGGGTGTATGAAGAACGTTTTCGTAGATACAAATGTTATCTTGGACGTTCTCTTACAGAATGACATTTTTTTCCAGGACAGTTTGAAAGTGTTCCGTCTTGCGGAAACTGGAAGTATTCAAGCTTATGTTTCCGCATCGAGTTTGACGGACATTTTTTACATCACGAGAAAACACTTGAAGATAACGGCTGCACGTGACGCATTGAGTGCTTTATTGGCCATTTTCGGCGTAGTGGGAATTGATGAGGATGATTTGAGAGGCGCCTTGAACATGCCGATTCCAGACATGGAAGATGCTTTACAGTTATGGTGTGCCGAAAAAATTCATGCCGATGTAATGATTACACGCGATACAAAAGGTTTTCCTCACGCAAAGATAGCAGTACTTTCTCCCGCTGTTTTTCTCGAATACCATTTTTCCTGAAGACTATGAAAATTACGGGGTTATCACTCGAAAAACTAAACTCGGTAACGCCTCACACTCAAATTTTGCCTTGAAAAACAACATTGAAGGGGGATTTTTTATGAGAAAGATATTTTTTATTTTTTCGGTTATTACCGTTAGCATACTTGGTGGTTGCTTATATTATACGGGATATGCACTATCAGCGGAAACAAACATCGCGCAAGCTGTGAAATATCAAAAAATCACCTACGAAGAAGCAAAACAAATTATGAATGACGGAGAGGCGTTCATTCTTATTGATGTCCGCACCGAGGAAGAATTTAAGACAAATCGGATAGAAGGCGCTGTTTTAATTCCCAATTACGAGATCAAAGAACGGGCCTCAGTTGAACTGCCCGATAAAGACGCGCGTATTTTAATTTATTGTCGCAGTGGTCGTAGATCGGCACAGGCGGCAAAGGATTTAATAAATATGGGCTATACCAACGTTTTTGATTTTGGCGGAATAATTGAATGGCCATATGGAACGGTCAGTGAATAAGGTTTCAGAGATATGCAAAAAGCGATAATAATTGGCGCCAGCAGCGGGATTGGTATGCAGCTTGCGAAATTTTTGGCGAAAGATAATTTTTGCATTGGTTTGACCGGCAGGCGAACGGAATTGCTCAGTAAACTTCAAAATGAATTATCATGCAAAACTCACAGTAAATATATGGATATTGCAAATATGCCGGAGGCTATGAAAACACTTAACGAGTTGATTGATGAAATGGGCGGGGTAGATCTAATTTTCATAAGTAGTGGAATCGGTTATATTAACAATGAGTTAGACTGGAAATTGGAACAGGAAACCATTAATACTAATGTTTCGGGAGTAACCGCTATTATCAATACCGCCATGCAATATTTTTTGTTTAAAAAGTCCGGGCATTTAGCTGTTATGTCTTCTGTGGCATCTTTGCGCGGCAGTTCAATATCTCCCGCATACAACGCATCAAAAGCATATATTTCAAATTATGTGGAAGGTATGAGATGCAAAGTTAAAAAACAGAAATTAGGTATTGCTATTACCGACATACGAGCGGGATTGATAGACACCGCAATGGCTCAGGGCGAAGGGTTGTTTTGGGTTATGCCTTTAGAGAAAGCGACAAAACAAATATATAACGCGCTTATCAAGAGGAAAGATGTTGTATACATAACAAAACGATGGGGGATTATTGGATTTCTCCTTAAAATATTGCCTAAGTCTTTGTATTATAAATTGGATATATAACAAAACGACAGCGTTGAGGCATACATAACACCTGGTCTAACCTTGTTATAAAAGGATCAGCGTAAAAAGCATTGACGGCGATTATAAATCATCATGACTCGCAAGATGCCGGATTACCTTGATTAAATCGGAGGGCTGGTATATGCCAAGGCGGTACAAGGATTTGATCTTGCTGCACTCTAACGACATGCATGGCGATTTTTTATCCGAGAATGTGGACGAAAAATTGTTGGGCGGTATCTCGATGCTTTCCGGATATGTCTCGGATGTTAGAGCTAAAAACCCGCACGCGTTATACTGCATCGCCGGCGATATGCTCCAGGGTTCACTGATCGACGCCGAGTTCAAGGGCATTTCCACTATCGAGATAATGAACCTGTTGGACCCCGACATCGTGTCGCTGGGTAATCACGAGCTAGATTACGGGCTCCCCCATTTGCTGTTTTTGGAGCGCTGCGCCAAATTCCCAATCATCTGCGCGAATCTGTTCATCAAAAACCCATATAAACGCCTGTTTGCGTCTCACAAAATCTTGAAAGTAAATGGCATGAAAGTGATGTTCATCGGCATTGTGACCAGGGAAGTCATGCACCGCATACGGATGGACGACCTGCTCGGCGGCTTGGTGGATGTGGAGAACGCCGCCCGCGAGGTTGGCCGCGTCTGCAATGCCTATCGCTCCGTTGATATCGACTTTATCGTACTGCTTACCCATATCGGCTTTGAGAAGGACAAACAGCTGGCCGCGCTGCTTAACCCGGCTTGGGGCGTGAATCTGATCATCGGCGGCCACAGTCACACCATTTTGCAGAAACCCGAAGAAGTGAACGGCGTTTTAATCGCGCAAGCCGGCGTGGGAACGGCTCAGGTGGGCCGTTTCGACATAGTGGCAGACACCGAGCTGAACTCCGTCCACAGCTACGACTGGCAGCTTGTCCCCATCGACGATGAACATTGCCCGCGTGACATACAACTCGAACATACCATTACACGCTTTAAACGGCAAATCGATGAAAAATACGACCGCGTGCTGTGTAAATTCCGCCGGCCGCTCACACACCCCAGCCGATACCAGGAAACGGAGCTTGGGAACCTGATGTCCGACGCCCTGGCGGACAGCCTCGGAATGGATTTGATGCTTCTCGCTTCCGGCGCGATTCGCAAAGATCAGACGGGACCGCTGTTCACCTATGGCAACCTGAAAGAGCTCATGCCTTTTGACGAACGGGTGCTGCTTTTAAAAGTCAGCGGAGCGCAGCTGCGCCGCATGATTGCTTATATGCTTAGGGAAGAGGTACTGAATGGCGGAGGGGGGATTTATCAATTTTCGCGTGGCCTGCGCGTGAGCTACAATCGCGCGGATAGGAGCTTTGACGGTTTTGAATATGAAGGGCGGCCTCTTGAAGACGGTAAAGTACTGCGCGTTGGGGTACATGACTATCACTATATAAATTTAAAAGCTTGCCTTGGCCTGTCCCCGACAGAGCTGACGGACGGCAAAGGCAAGGTGGTATCTTCTTCGACGCTGGACGTTCTTGAGGAATATTTCGCCGCGGCGCACTATCCTGATGCGCGTGTGGAGGGCCGGCTGGTGATTAAGTAACATGACAATGGTTCAAAACAGGGAAACGCCCTTCACATATCCGCGTCAACATACCTCTTGATTATCTATTGCGGCGGTCATCAGGCAAAAGCTTTTTCGGCCGGCGCTTTTGCGATAAGGCCGCTTATCCTCCTTTTCCAGAAGGGAAGCGGCTTTTTCTCGTATGGCTTTGCTATAATTAAAAAAGAAAAAAGCCATCAAAATAAAGGCGGCAAAAATAATTACTAAACGGAGTTAATATAATAACTCAAAAAAGATGGGAGTACGAAAATGCAGAGAACTATTTTTGTGGTTGATGACAGCAGCGCAAACCTCACTATGGCCGAAGAAGCTTTGGAAAAAAAATACAGGGTTATAACTCTCCCGTCCGCGGCAAAAATGTTTGCGATATTGGAAAAGGTTACTCCAGACTTGATTTTACTGGATATTGAAATGCCGGAGATGAACGGATTTGAAGCGATGAAGCGATTGCAGTCCAGCGATTCGTACTCGGGAATTCCCGTTATATTTTTGACCGGCATGAATGAAACAGCGAACGAGGCTTACGGCATTGAGCTGGGGGCTGTGGATTTCATTGCCAAGCCGTTTTCCGAGGCGTTGCTGCTGAATCGTATCAAGCACCATCTGCACATAGACGACCATATTCGCGAGCGCACAGACAAACTTCTGCGGCTGCAAAACAGTATCGTTTTCGCTTTGGCGGATATTGTGGAAAGCCGGGACTCAAATACCGGCGGACATATAGAGCGCACGACGGTTAATATTGAAATATTAATTAAGGCCATGATGGAACGCGGGGTATATGCAAATGAGATAAGCGCCTGGAATTTGGAATCGGTTGTTTCATCGTCCCGTTTGCATGACGTGGGTAAAATCACAATTTCGGATACCATTTTGAACAAGCCCGGCGCGCTGACACAAGAGGAATTTGAGATGATGAAAACACATCCCACGGCAGGCGAGCGGATAATCGATCAAATGATCAAGCGGACGGGCGACGCGGAGTTTCTGCGCAACGCAAAATTGTCCGCGGTTTATCACCACGAGCGCTGGGACGGTTCAGGCTATCCCTACGGACTGGCGGGAACGGACATTCCTCTTCATGGGCGTATCATGGCAATTGTCGACGTGTATGACGCCCTTACTACCGAGCGGCCCTACAAAAAAGCCTTTCCAAATGAGGAAGCGATTCGTATTATTAAGAGGGATGCGGGCAAGCTTTTCGATCCGCAAGTCGTGGATGTTTTTTTAGAAATAAAAGACCAGATTGAGGCAGCCATGATTAAATTATCAGCTTAGTTCTTAAAGCGGCAACAGAAGCTGAAATATACCGCCGTAATATCCGAACTAAAGCGAACGCGGATATACTCGTATTTTTATGGTTATTTTGCTTCTAAAAATTTGCTCACAACGGCGGCAATTTCATCAAAATCGCTGTGCAGTAAATGCTCGGCGATATTATTCAATAATTCTTTTGTGGGTTGTGACCATTTTTTTTCTCTTAATTCCGTTATGGCTTCATCTGCAATTATCTCGTCGTACTCCTCGCACGCCGCTTTAATCGCAAGAAGCTTTTCGCATAAATACGGCCGGTCTTCATCCGCCGCGTCTGTGCCTTCGGATTCCTCTTTTGGTGTGAGTTCGTCAATCAATGCCCGTAGCGAGCCGAGAAACGCCGAAGTTTCGGACAACATTACCTCGATATCTCCATCACGTCCCGACATCTCCAATTTGAGAGCAATGCCGGAGAGTTCCATTTTCCCAATGTTTGCGAGCGCGCTTTTCATTCCGTGCGTATGAATGATATACGTACGTATATCTTCATCATTGTAGGAACCGTTTTTTGCGTTTATCGCATCAAGCGCCGCGAGGGATTTGGAAGCGTCCCGTGCGAAGATTTCGGCAATTCTTGGATCAATGCTCTCTTGCTGTGTTTTTTCGGAGGATTTTCCGTTTTTACCTGCTGCCTGACGTCTCGCCTCCTCAACAATTTCGGGCAGTTGCTTGTCGCGTATAAGCTTGTTCAGCACAGAGTTTAACTGGCGTACATCTATCGGTTTTGAAAGAAAATCGTCAAAACCATTACCAAGAAATATTTCCGCCTGACCTGTCACGGCATTTGCGGTCAGCGCTACTATGGGGTGTTCATACCCCATGCTGCGTATGACTTTCGTCGCCTCCATACCATCCATTTTCGGCATCATATGATCCATGAACACAATATCATACACCTTGCCATTTTTAATTTTTTCAATCGCGGCAAACCCGCTGTCGGCCGAGTCAACTTTCAGTTCGTAAGGAACCAGAAGCCCCTTGGCAACATATATATTTGTTTCCACATCATCCACAATCATAACGCTGCCGTAGGGCATCGGTTCGCGCGTAATCTGCACCCTTTTCATCTGCGCCCTGCTGGTTGTACGGAACTGATGCAGATTTTCGACCAATTCCCTGCCCAAAACGCCGGAACCGACCTTGGCTTGCGGCAAGCGTACGGTAAAAGTTGAACCTCTGCCCGGTTCACTCTCTACGGAAATCTCGCCGTTCATCAGGCGTATCAGGTTCCTCGTAATGTTCATACCGAGTCCGGTACCTTCGGTCGCGCGGTTTGCCTCGTAGTTAAATCGGGAAAATTTATCGAACAGCTTGCTTATCTGATCTTTTGTCATACCCTGCCCTGTGTCGCTTACCCTGAAAACCAGCGTTACATTGTCATCATCATTTCCGCTGCCCATTTCTGCGGAAACTGAGAGTACGACCGTGCCCGACGCCGTATATTTAAAAGCATTGGAAAGCATATTGTTCAAAATCTGCTTGACACGGAGTTCATCTCCCGACAATTGTGACGGCAAATTTTCGTCTATAGAAAGTTCAAACTCAATCGGTTTACTGCCGATACGCATCATATTTAGCTGCGCGGTATCGCTGATCAGACTCGTAATTTCGTAATTATCAATCATCAATTCCAACTTGCCCGCTTCTATCTTTGAAAGGTCGAGTATATCGTTGATAATTCCGAGCAGCATATCGCCTGAAACGTAAATCTTTTCAAGCGCTTCCTTTACTTTGGGGTCAAGCGTTTCATCAAGCAGCTGGATTTCGGTAATACCTAAAATCGCGTTCATAGGCGTACGGATTTCATGACTCATCGTACTGAGAAAGGAGCTTTTCGCTTTGTTGGCGGCTTCCGCCTCTATCCGATTCTTTTCTGTTTCGAGCAGGATATTTTTCGTTTCCGTTATATCCATCAGAGAGCCCGCGACACGAATAGGATTTCCGTTTTCATCACGGATGGTTTCGCCGGAAGCGCGGTAATAGGCGTATTCGCCGTTTTTCTTTTGCAGCTGGTATTCCAGGTCGTAAGGTGTTTTGCCGGTTTTATCAATTAAATGCTTTTCGAAAGCGTCAAGAGTTCTCTCTTTATCCTCGGGATGCAGCCGGTCGCTCCAGCTGCATAGCACATTCGGGAAGTCGGTTTCGTTTGAAAAACCCAGCATATGCCTGAATTCGTCCGACCATATGAAAATATTTGCCGGGTTTATCGGATCATCTTTAACTACCTCCATATCCCATAAACCGATTTTGGTTGCGTGAACCACCATGTCCAGTTTGGTCAATTGGAGCTCGTTCAGTTCGCGAATGCGCGTGAGTTCCAACTCACGCTCCCTGATTTCGGTCATGTCCAAAACATAAGCAACTATGGCAAAACTGTCTTCATAGGGAATTTTTTTAAAATCAACATCCAGGTTCCGAGTCTTGCCATTCAGGAATAATTCCGTTTCAAACCTGACGGAACCTTCTTTTACCGCGGTCATCATCCTTTCCTCAAATGTTAAGGAAGGCCGCCCATCCGATTGAAATTCCGGCGTGGCTTTTGTAATAATTTCCTGGAACCCGTTCAGCATTTCTTCTTTTTTTTCAAATCCCAAAAATTTATATGCGGCCGGATTGCAGTCCACCATTTTAAAATTGCTGTCGAACAAGATGTTAATATGGGGATTGACGGCAAGCATTATCTGCATACGCTCATCCGCTTCGCGCATCTTTTCCATGGATGCAAGTTTTTCATGGGCGATTAAATATTCAGCGTGCTCTTTCTTCGCGTCTTCCATAGATTTGAGAATACAGTTGATTGGGATATTCACACCGAGCGCGATTTTCCTTGCCATGTCATGACATGTTTCACTGCCGCAGGCGCTGCAATCGACATGCTGTTTCTCGTAATCGGTTTTGCCAAGCAGTTCAAAGGCTTTTTCTATATCCTCATCGGTTATCTGCGGGAACGGCGCATAAATGGGCTGATATTCCCTCATAAAATGTGACATGTCCAAAGCTTTGTCATATGACTCAAATACGGAATCAAAATATTCCCTGTCACGGTCCCCCATCGCAAAATTTCGGCTTTCGTCCATCGCGCGGTTGATTTCGAATATATTGGTGGAGTGCGAACAGGCTGTACCTACATTACAACCCTCATGGCAGTTCAACACATCAAAAACACGGGGCAGTAATTCTTCCGGAGATTCGGCAAAAATATTCAGCCATGAATATACATTGTAGCCTTCCGCTTTGTCGACCGTAAACTCTTTCCCCAGAAAAAATTGAATATTTTCTTTCAGACCGCCCGGCATGGGGAATAAAGAGCCTATACCGCTCCGGACATGATCAAACTCGGTTTCCTCTTCCGGGAGCTTGATGTTGTTCTTTTCGAAATACTTCAACAGTTCGGAAAATGTAACATTATATTGCGCCAGTCCTGTCTCCCTAAATTCATTTGATTTGGAAACGCACGGAGAAAGCGCCGCTATCCTGTCCGTTATACCTTCATGTTCTTTCATGTAGACAGAAATACAGCCCATGGGACTATGTATCGGAGACAGGTTTTTCAATAAATCATGCCGATAGAGTTCGCAGTATTGAACGATTGTAGGACATGGTTGAGTTATTAAAGGCGCCTGACCGGACTTTTCAATATACCTGATGTGCGCCCAAATGCAAATATCTGCTCCCAACGATACATCGTAAATCTTATTAACGCCGAGTTGTTTAAGATAAGTAAATAATTTCTTATAGTCCGGAATATTTGTTCTGATTGCGGGAGCGGCAATAATCGATATGGGTATACCGTTCGATAAATCGTTAATGAAGCGCAATGTATCGTCTTCATATTGCCTCGCGTCATGTTTGCACACGAAAAAACACCGACCGCAGGTGATACATTTTTCGTGGTCGACTTTAACTTTAATGTTGCCGTCCTCGTCCTGAAAGGTAATATTGGCCAATTCCATCGGGCATTCTCTTACACATCTGTTACAACCAGTGCATAAATCATTCTTCGTTTTAATAATATCGCTCATATTTTTGCCCCCCAGCAGTACTCATCGTATCCAAATGAAAATAATTTAGTTCCGGTATTCACTGTAGGTTTTGTTTTGTTGAGTTAATTCAGTTTTACCGCTTTGAATTGATCCCTAACCTCATAAAACAAATCGGCAATTAGTGGATCGAATTGTTTTCCGGCGTTTTCCATTATGATTTCGATCGTTTCATCATGCGTAAACGGTTTTTTGTATGGCCTTTCGGAGATAAGCGCGTCGTATACGTCGACGACCGCCATTATCCGCCCCTGAAGCGGAATATCCGTTCCTTCAAGTCCGTATGGATAGCCTTTTCCATCCCAACGCTCGTGGTGATAACCAGTAAATAATTTGGCGTTTTGTAAAAATTCCACATTGTCCGTTCGGGAAACTATTTGATTGATAATCCGTTCGCCTTCCGAGGTGTGGGTCTTCATAACGCTAAATTCTTCATCGGTCAGCCTGCCGGGCTTGTTTAGAATATTGTCCGAAATAGTGATTTTACCCACGTCATGCAGGCGTGCGGAGGAAACGAGTAAATCCAAATCCATTTCGGAAATTTCATCGGCATACACGCCGCGCGCGATTATTTCGTCTATTAATATTTTTATATACGCCGTCGTACGCTCTACATGGCCGCCCGTTCCATGGTCGCGATTTTCAACCATATCCGCCAAAACGAACACAAGAGCGTTTTGCAGATTCTGGAGCTGCTCCGTCCGTTGTTGAAGCTGTTTCGTTCGCTCGCGAATCAACTCGTCTATATCCAAATGGGTCTTTATACGGTTCTGCAACACGGGCGTGGAAAACGGTTTGGTTATAAAATCCACCACGCCCAGCTGGAAACCGCGGACTTCAATGGAAGCGTCAGTCATGCTGGTAAGGAATATGACCGGGATATCCATTTGTGCAGCGTTGTCTTTAAGAAGGTTTAAGGCTTCGAATCCATCCATTTCAGGCATTTCAATGTCCAATAAAATCAAGTCAGGCTTGATTTTTTCCAGGAGAGCGAACATTTTGGCAGCCGACGGCAGAGTCATCACCCGGTAGTTATCTTTCAGCGCTTCTTTTGCCATTGTCAGGTTTGTATCGTTATCATCAACTACAAAAATCGTTTTTTTAATGTTCATGTCCGTTCCCTTCTTCCATAAACTTGTTCACAACATTCACGACCTCATCAAAATAGCTGTGCAATAAATGCCCGCCGATAGTATTCAGCAATTCTTTGGTTGGCCGTGACCATGTTTTCTCTTTTAATTTTTCAATTTCATTATCCGCGTCTTTTCCGTTGTACTTCTCACACGCGGCTTTAACAGCGAGCAACTTTTCAAGTAAATACGATCTGTCTTCATCTGACGCCTCGCCGCCATTGGTTTCCTCTTTTGGCGTGAGCTCTTCAATCAATGCACGCAATGAGGCGAGAAACGCCGGGGTTTCGGACGTCATTACCCCGGTATCTTTATTCCGTCCCGCTGTTTCCAATTTGAACGCAATGCCGGATAGTTCCGGCTGCCCGATGTTTGCGAGCGTAGTTTTCATTCCGTGCGTATGAATGGTATACATGCGTATATCTTCATCATTGTATGAGCCGTTTTTTTCATTTATTGCATCCAGCGCCGCTAGACATTTGGAAGCGTCCCGCAAGAAAAATTCGGCAAATCGTGAATTGACGGCCTGGTGCGGTTTGTCTTTATCGGGTTGTTCTATTTTATCTGCTTGCAGTCTAGCCTTTTCTATGACTTCCGGCGGTTGCTTGTCGCGTATCAGCTTGTTCAACACAGCGTTCAGCCGGCGAATGTCAATCGGTTTTGAAACAAAATCGTCGAATCCGTTTGCAAGAAATATTTCCGCCTGTCCTACCACGACATTTCCGGTAAGAGCTACTATGGGATGATCATATCCCATGCTTCGCATGATTTTCGTTGCTTCTATGCCATCCATTTTCGGCATCATATGATCCATGAACACAATGTCATACACGTTACCGTGTTTAATTTTTTCAATGGCCGCAAATCCGCTGTTGGCGGTGTCGATCTTCAATCCGTATGGAGCTATGAGCCCTCTCGCGACAAATAAATTCGACTCCATATCATCCACAATCAAAACACGGCCATAGGGCATCGGTTCGCGCTCTATCTGCACCCTTTTCATCTGCGCCCTGCTGCTTGAGCGGAATTGATGCAGGTTTTCAACTACTTCCCTTCCCAACACATCGGAGCTCACCTTGCCTTGCGGCAGGCGCACGGTAAATGTGGAACCCTTGCCCAGTTCACTCTCTATTGAAATTTCGCCGTCCATAATGCGTACCAGGTTCCGCGTAATGCTCATGCCGAGTCCGGTGCCTTCGGTCGTACGGTTGGCGCCCCGGTTAAATCTTGAATATTCATCGAACAGATGGTCTATTTCCTCTTTTGTCATTCCCAACCCTGTGTCGGTTACGCTGAAAACCAGCGTCACATTGCTGTCATCCATGCCGCCGCTTGTTTCTGTGGAAAGTGACATTTTGACCTTGCCCGCCTTCGTATATTTGAACGCATTGGAAAGCAAATTGTTCAAAATCTGCTTGACGCGGAGTTCATCGCCCGACAAGATCGACAGCGAATTTTCGTCTATATCGAGTTCAAATTCAATCGGCTTACTGCCGATACGCATAATATTCAGCTGTGCGGTATCGCTGATCAGACTGGCGGTTTCATAATTATCAATCATCAATTCCAGCTTGCCCGCCTCTATTTTGGACAGATCGAGTATGTCGTTGATGATTCCGAGCAGCAAATCACCTGATATGTAAATCCTGTCAAATGCTTCCCTTATAGTGACGTCAAGCGTTTCATTCTGGAGCTGGATTTCAGTTATGCCCAGGATTGCGTTCATCGGCGTACGGATTTCATGGCTGATTGTACTAAGGAAAACGCTTTTTGCTTTACTTCCAAGCTCTGCTTGCTTAAGCGCCGATTCCAACTGAACAGATGTATCGCGGAGGCTTGCAATCATTTCATTGCGAAGCCAGGCGTTGGCGAAAAGCACGCTGCCGGAGCGCAGGATGGATTCTTCTTCTCTTGTAAATATCCGCTCACGGTGACAATCATCGAAACCGACATGGCCCCAAAACTGATCTTCCACAAATACCGGCGCCACTAAGACTGATAAAACTCCCTGCGCGGACAAATGGGCCTGTCCTTCGGGCGACATATTGCGCACCAGGTTATTTACGCAATTTCCATTGAATAATGTTTCCTCCCATCCGGGCACTTTTTCGTATGGTATATTGACTGTGATCTCATTGCCGTGCAACGGTTCCGCACCTTCCGACCATTCATATATTTGAGTGCAATAAAGCTTTCCTTCCTGCGTGTGATTTTTCCAGATTCTCACGCGGTCCACCGTTACGACTTCAGCCAACATCTTCATGCTTTGAAACAAGGCGCTTTCAAAAGTTTCCATATCTGAATTGAGCAGTAAAGACGCCGCGTTGTTCACCGCGTACAACATTCCCTGATTTCGTTCGAGTTCATCCTGCATTTGCTTAATATCCGTCAAATCGATGCTGTTCTGGATGTGGACTTTTTTATCTCCGGGCCAGTCTATATACTGATCCGTATTTCGGTAATAACGTTTTGTTAAGGTGTTGCGTTCTTCCCATACGACTGCCTTGTCCGGGTCGTTGTCAAGCCGGGGGCAAGGACACCACTCGCATCTTTCATTTACGCCCTCGTTTAAAACCTTATAGCATGGCTGCCCGATTACATCGCCCTCGATTCCGAAATGCTTCTTCAAATAATCGTTCATAAACAATATTTCATCGGTATCCTTATCGGAAACGTAAATCAACGCGTCAACGTTATTGAGTACGCTTGACATTATTTCGACGGTTTTTTGCGACTCGTTTACGGCATCATTCAACGCTTCCGTCATCTGCTTCATTTCGGTTATATCCATAAGCGCGCCTGCCACGCGGATGGCGTCTCCGTGCTCATCGCGGATGGTTTCGCCGGAAGCGCGGTAATACGCATACTCGCCGTCTTTCTTGAGCAGCCGGTACTCCACGTCGTAAGGCGTTTTGCCCGTCGCGTCGGTTAAATGTTTTTTAAAACTATCAAGAGTCCTGCTTTTATCCTGCGGATGCAACCGGTCGCTCCAGCTGCTGAGTAAATTCGGAAAATCATTCTCGTCACTAAATCCCAGCATATGCCTGAATTCGTCCGACCAGTTGAAAATATTCGCCGGGTTGACCGGGTCGTTTTTCACTATCTCCATATCCCACAAACCGATTTTAGCGCCCTTAACGACCAGATTTAATTTGGTTAATTGAAGTTCGTTATTGATCAGGGTATTTTTCGTTTCCGTTATATCCATCAACGCGCCGGCTATACGGGTAGCGTTTCCTTGCTCGTCGCGGAAGGTTCCGCCGTAAGCTCGAAAATGCGCGTATTCACCGTTTTTCTTGAGCAGCCTGTATTCCGCGTCATAAGGAGTGTTTCCTGTTTTATCATTAATATGCTGCAACGCGTGATCGAAAATTCTGTCTTTATCTTCCGGATGCAGCCGATCGCTCCAACTGCCGAGTAAATTCGGGAAATCGCTCTCGTCTTTAAATCCCAGCATATGCCTGAATTCATCCGACCAAACGAAAGCATCCGCCGGGTCGAGCGTATCATCGCGCACTATCTCCATTTCCCATAAACCGATTTTTGTGGCTTGAACCACCAGGTTTAATTTGGCCAACTGAAGTTCGTTCTGAGATATGGCCGTAAATAGAGAGGATATCATCTCGTAGATCGCGTCGACGAGTACGCCGAGTTCCCCGCCTCCATCGTAATTAAAGTCCTCTCTCCTGACAGCTAGGTCTCCGCCGCGGCCTCTCTCGGCAATGGCGACGATCTGCCCAAGCGGTTTCGATATTCTTTTCGCCGTCACAATAGAGATTAGGAAGGCAACAATAAAGATGATGACGGAAACCGCCGCCACTGTCATCATCGTCGATCGGATAGCATCACGCGCCTCCTCCGTCGACCTCCCGTTGAAGTACATTCCCATTATTTTGCCGGAAGCCGGGTCTTTCAGGGGGCTGTAAAGGGTGAAGTGCTCCTTGCCGAAGAGCGTCAGGGTCAGTTCGGCGTCATTTCCGTCCCGCAGCACGGTCTGTTGTATGATCTCGGGAGCGTCCGTTCCCGTGAGCCGATTTCCGTCATCGTCGATCAAGGTGGTGCTGATTCTTGTTTTGCCGGCAAAAAGAGTAACCTCGTTGTCGAACAGAGCCTTTACCCTGTCGACTAACATCTCGTTGTCCAGCGACGCCGCCGCGAGGATCGTTCCGACGATTTTCCCGTCCCTGGTCTTGAGCGGAACTCCGCAGTAATATCCGAGCTTTGTTGACACTCCTTCCGTCAGCATATCCCACGCTTCCCCGTTAAGGGCCCGTTTCACGATTTCGTTGCCG
>Ga0099364_10004512_pt1 | contig 21081 bp, 17 predicted proteins | sample TergutTh196P3_FD_73070 | JGI IMG/M metagenome (GOLD analysis project Ga0099364, IMG submission 73070) | Microcerotermes parvus P3 segment gut microbial communities from Pointe-Noire, Republic of the Congo - Th196 P3 | ecosystem: Host-associated > Arthropoda: Insects > Digestive system > Gut ... | reverse complement strand
CACTCAAGGCATCGGTCTTTTACAAACTTTGTTACAAATCTTATTGCTGGATTAATAGCGTATAGCTTTTTGCACAAAAAGCCAGCTATAAAATATCAAACAAACGAGAAATCTATGCAGTTAGCTATGTTTTATTAATCGAACTCAGGTTACTAACTATTTCCCCGCAAATTCCATTAAATACGATTTCATAAAAGCGTTCAGGTCGCCGTCAAGAACTGCCTGCACATTGCCTGTTTCATGGTTAGTCCTGAGGTCTTTAACCATTTTATAAGGATGCAAAACATAAGAACGTATCTGCGAACCCCACTCAATTTTCCTTTTCTCGCCTTCAATTTTGGCTTGTTCTTCCATTTTTTTTCTCAACTCAAGTTCATAAAGATGCGATTTTAAAATACGAAGAGCATTCTCTTTATTGAGTAATTGCGAACGTGTTTCCTGATTCTCAATGACTATCCCCGAAGGATGATGCCTTAACCTCACTGCCGTTTCTACCTTGTTTACATTCTGTCCGCCAGCTCCGCCCGACCGGTATGTTTCCCATGTTATATCGGCAGGATTAATGTTAATCTCAATATTATCGTCAACAAGCGGCGATATGAAGACCGAAGCAAATGTAGTCTGGCGCTTTCCCTGCGCATTAAACGGTGAAATCCGCACCAAACGGTGCACTCCGTTTTCGCTTTTCAGATAACCATACGCCTTTTCGCCGTCAATTTCAATCGTAACAGATTTAACGCCTGTCTCATCGCCCGATTGAAAATCGAGTTCTCGTGCTTTGTAATTGTTCCTTTCCGCCCATCGCAAATACATTCGCATAAGCATAGCCGCCCAGTCGTTGCTTTCTGTCCCTCCGGCGCCCGAATTTATCTTCAGTATAGCTCCAAGCTGGTCTTCTTCTTTCTGAAGCATGTTTCTGAGTTCGAGATTTTCAACAAGCGACAAACTGTTATGATACTGGTCGTCAACCTCACTTTCAGACGCTTCGCCCTCTTTGTAAAAATCGTAAATAACGGCAAGATCTTCGACTGCCGAATCTATTTTTTGAAAATCACCGGTTAAGTCCTTAAGCCGCGCAATGCTTCTCAGAAGTTCTTCGGCTTTTTTCGAATCGCCCCATAAATCCGACTGCTGCGACAACTTTTCTTTTTCTTCAATTAGCTCTAATTTCCCGTCAACGTCAAAGATACCTCCTTAACGCATCGCGGCGTTCCGATAAATCTTTTATCTGTTCGTTAGTTATCATGTTGTAAATTTTCGACAAATGTAATCTTTTTTTTAGAAAGACCGTGAGATTATAAAAAATTTGAGAACATTAACCAAAGATAGAAAGAAATTTGCCTTGATATTCTTCGAAGCCGTTATATTCGTTGACATACCGGCAAATTTTAAGTGTTGCCATTACCATTTCTGCTGATTTTGACACTTCCTGTCATTTTGCCTGAAAAGCGCCTAATATTAGAGTTGTTCTGCTCTATACCAATGGCATACTAAGACATTTCCAAATAAACTACCTCGCAGCAGAGCTGACGAGGTATTATGAAGAGTGCCAATTGTTGAAGATGAAGTTTTTTATATTCTTTTTCTCGACCTTGAGATTTAACATAGGCTGAATGATAGATTCATCGCCGTGTCGCACCACGGTATTGACATAAAAACCTTTTGTCCAAAACTCACAACCACAAAGTTGTTGCTTGACTTCGGGGTGAAAACGAAAAAGTTATTGGGCTGTGATGCTTTTTAAGATTTGAATAACTTTGATGGGGCTATACATAGGAAAGCTTTGAATCAAAAAATGAACATGGTCGTGGGCAGTGCATATTTCAATAAACAAAATCTCATAATGCGCCGAAATGGAAAGGCAAACTTCTTTTAGACTTTTGTCAAGTTCGCCTGTTTTCCTCATAAACTCACTATAAACATCAATTAGCAATTTCTTTTCTGTTTGCAATTCTTGATGTACTTTTCCTAATCTTTTGTTAAACTCATACCTGAAATCATCTTTTGAAGGAGCTATACCTGACAGCCAAAGAAGTTAAATACATCTTCGGCTGTTTGTTCAAAGTACTGTATTTCCTTGTTAATGATATTTGCCGTTATCTTTTTTTTTCCGTGCGTTGTGTTGTTAACGCAACGCTGTGTTTCTGCACTCCATTTGGCTATATCTACACGATGCCCTAAATTATGTGAAGAAAACATGAATAAATATATTGATTCCATAAAGATTGATATTGATAATTTTACAAAATTGTATATTGGATGGGAAGCTAAACATAAATTTAGATGTAAAACAAGAGGAGACAACAGCAGCATTGCAGACTATATTTTTGTATTTTGCAAAGACATTAAAACCATTCTATTATATGAAGATGTTGATGATGAAGACGAAATTCAGATTAGAAAATTACTTGACCAAATAAAAGCCACTATATAAATAATTTCATTTTTTGTTATTTTATTTTGTTTAATAAAATATTCTTATTATATTTGCAGCATAATAAACGGCTATGAGAATATTTACAGAACAGAAACTAAAAGAATACGCTGAAAAGTACCCGGAATCAAAGGTTGCTCTGCAAGATTGGGTTTCTACCGTTAAAAAAAGCAATTGGACGTGCTATGCAGATATTAAGAAAACATATAATAACGTAGATAGTGTTGGAAATCAGCGTTATGTTTTTAATATCAAAGGCAATAATTATCGTTTGGTTGTTGTAATTAAGTTTACGATTAAATTCGTATATATTCGTTTTATTGGCACACACAATGAATATGATAAAATAGATTGTTCAACAATATAATAATACTATTATGGCAAAAATAGAGAATGAAATACAGTATAATTGGGCGATTAATAGAGTAGAAGAACTTCTTCCTTTAGTAAATGATAATACGTCTCTAAATGACCTAAACAGCATTGAGCTTGAACTCTTGTCGAATATGGTAGCGGATTATTCGGAAGAACATTTCTCTTTAGAAGAGCCATCTTTGTCTGAAGTAATCAAGTTAAGGATGTATGAAATGGGAATAAATCAAATTAAACTTTCTGAACTATTGGAAATAAGTCCCTCGCGTGTAAGCGAATATCTAACAGGAAAAAGCGAACCTACTTTGCCTGTCGCAAGAAACATGTGTCGTAAGTTGAATATTAGCGCGTCAGTGGCATTGGGCATTTGAGTATTTTTCCTGTTCTCAATTCACGCCAAATCTATTATTAAGAATCTTTGTTGAACTGTTGCGCCTTAACAGGTGTTTATTTTCTGAAAAAGTTTGTTATCTAATAGAAGTATGTGTGAATAAAAAAAATTTAAGATATAAAATATATCCGATTTTTTCAGCTGCCCAATCGTTGCATAAAAAGTCGTATTAGGGGGATAATATTGCGCAATAAAAAAACAGGAACTATTCCTTTTTAGTCCCTGTTTTAGTCCTTGTTAATCATAAAACGCTAATTATCAATGCCTATCGTAGCGGTTGAAGCGCTGGATTTTTTAAAAATTTGCATATGACCGGTCGGTCACATATCTTTACAGCAAAAAATTTATCGGACCCGGAAGCGATTAGTTATAAAAAAAGAAAGAATCGATATTGAAAAAATAAAATGTTAAAAAACCAATTAATAGATGTGTTATTATGAAAAAGAGAGGAACATTTATTATCATCATACTTTCGGTGGTATTGATGCAGAGCTGTAAAACCAAAGCGCCGTCGGACTGGAGCGATGAACAGATTGACAAATGGTTTGAAAGCAGGGAATATCTTGGCGGCTGGAGCGTAATTCCGGATCAGTCGATAAACAGGCGTGAATTTGCAATATCTTATTTCAAAAATAAGGAGAGATGGGATAAGGCTTTTAACTATCTTAAAACGACCAACCTGCAAAGCCTTGAGGTTGGAAGACACGAGATAGACTCTGATATTCTGTTTGCGCTTGTTAACGAATATATTACTAAGGAAGTATATGAGGTGCAATTTGAAACTCACAAAAAATATGTTGATGTTCAGTATCTTATAAGCGGAATAGAGCTGATGAGCATTACTCGTGAAACTGACAAGGCAGAAATTCTTACTCCTTACGATGAGGAGATAGACAAGGAGTTTATGACAGTTAGCGCAAGTTCGCATTATGTAGCTACGCCCGACAATTTTTTCATTTTCTTTCCTCCCGATTTACACCGTACAGACATTAAGTTATACGAAAATTCTCCGGTTAAGAAAATAGTTATAAAAGTTAAACTTTAAGAAGTTGTTTAAATTCTAAAATATGCGCATATTTGCGAGTTGCACGCAAGCGGGGTGACAGTGCGGTGAAAAGTGAAACAAATAACTGACAAGAATTGCAAAAAAATGAGTTGAAATATGACAACACAACGACAAATAATATCTAATCCTATCCGAAATTTTATTTTGTTTCCGATTTTATGGATAGGACACTTATTTTATACTCTCTGCGTTGGACATTGGCTTTTTGGATTAGCGGGAGGTATCAATTCTCTCCCCAATGGAAAATGGACACGATTAGGAGGGATTGATTGGGCATTTGAAATTCCACTATTCACACCGGGTAGTTATTTTTTGACAAAGAGCAACATTGGACCATGTATGTGGGCTGGAAGTATTTGGAGCCTTTTGTTCTTGGGAATAGCAAGTATTTTAATAATTATAGCGACAGGACAGTTAATACAAAAGATAGTTAATAGAAACAATTCTAAATTCGGAAGATTTTATTGGAGGTTAATTGTACTCATACTTGGGTGGACTTTTATCCCTGTTCCTGTTGAAATGACTTTGACTTACACTTTTACAGTATTATGCTAAAATTTAGAATATTAAAGAAAATGCCAGCAAGTAACAAGCGGTTTAACTTCGTTGAACTCGCAAGCTCGGTTGGCGAAATGGCGGCAGTAGCCCTCAAAAAATAAATATAAACAACCTTAAAAACAATAAAAACAGAGATAAAAAAAAATGAAAGAATTTAAGTTTAATTCAATTGAAGAAGCAGTTAACGATATAAGAGAAGGAAAATTATTGATTGTAGTCGATGATGAAGACCGCGAGAATGAAGGCGATTTTATTTGTTCGGCAGAATTAATTACGCCCGAAATAGTAAACTTCATGGCAAAACACGGACGCGGACTTATATGCGCCCCATTGCCGGAAGAGAGATGCGAAGAGCTTGATCTTCATCTTATGGTCGGCAACAACACATCGCTGCACGAAACTCAGTTTACGGTCAGCGTAGATTTGCTCGATAACGAAACAACCACAGGAATATCAGCCAAAGACAGAGCGCTGACCATAAAAGCGCTTGTTGATCCGGCAACAAAACCGTCAGATCTGGGCAGACCGGGGCATATTTTCCCGCTAAAAGCAAAATCGAAAGGAGTGTTGAGAAGAGCAGGACACACCGAGGCAGTCGTTGACCTTACAAGGCTTGCGGGCTTAAAACCCGGAGGAGCGTTAGTCGAAATTATGAACGATGACGGCTCAATGGCGCGGCTTCCCGACCTTAAAAAAATAAGCGACAAGTTCAATATTAAACTAATATCCATAAGCGACCTCATAAAATATACCCTTGAACGCGACTCGATTATTGAAACAGGTGACAGAGTGAAGTTGCCTACATACACAGGCGATTTCGAATTTATACCTTTCAGGCAAAAGAGCAACGGACTTGAACATGCCGCATTGGTAAAAGGCTCATGGACAAAAGACGAGCCTGTTATGGTGCGTTTACACTCCTCATGTTTTACAGGCGACATTTTGGGTTCAATGAGATGCGATTGCGGGCTGCAACTCCACAGAGCTATGGAAATGGTTGAAGCCGAAGGGAAAGGCGTTGTAATCTATCTGAGCCAAGAGGGAAGAGGTATAGGCTTGGTTAACAAGATAAAGGCTTACAGGCTTCAAGATGAGGGACTTGATACAGTTCAGGCGAATATCAAGTTAGGATTTGCCGAAGATGAAAGAGATTACGGCGTGGGAGCAAGCATCATGCACGCTTTAGGGCTTGGTAAAGTGAAACTTATATCCAACAATCCCGTCAAAAGAGCCGGACTTGAAGGTTACGGAATTAACATAGTTGAAACAATACCGCTTATTGTTGAGCCGAATCCTCACAACAAGTTTTATCTCGAAACCAAAGCCAACAAAATGGGACACGACATGACTTGCTACAAAAGCGTATCCAGAAAATGATTTTTTATTGTTTTTACATCTGGGCACACCCCAATTTGTCGTTGCCACTATATTCGTTGACATACCAGCAAATTTTAAGCGTTGCCATTACCATTGTTTCTGATTTTGACACCACCTTTTTTCTTCTGGTCATCCTGCCTAAAAAGTGCCTAGATAAGAAAAAAAGGCATTGGTAAATTTCCATAGAAATCAAGATTTTTATTTGCTGAGAACAAGACAATTAACATCTATAAATCTTTATCTATTTACCTATTTCAAAAAAAGATGACTTACCATTACGCCATGTATATATTTTTTAACATACTGATTACCAATCTTGTACTGTGCCATCTTCACGGCGCCAATGGGGATGCTCTCTTATTACAAAGGGACGGAGCTTATCTTTTATAAGCTCTATGCCGAGGCCAGGGGCGTCCCCCATGTGCAGATATCCGTCCTCAAAAGTAACATCATACTTGAGGTGCTCGGGTTTCGGGCCAGATATCCAATTTTCTTGGCAGTAAAAGTTGGGCGTGGCAAAATCCACATGCATAGCGGCCAAAAATCCCACGTGAGGCACGCCGTGAGGCACCATTTCCATATAATGAGTCTCAGCGTAGGCGGCGATCTTCTTCATTTCGGTTATACCCCCGCAATTGCATACATCCGTGCGCACGTAATCTATAAGATCCTCCTCTATTAGAGTCTTATAATCCCATTTGGCGCCAAATTTCTCGCCAGTGCCCAGGGGCACTTTTACACGGCTACGCAAGGTTCTGAATTGTTCCGGGCTATCTGAGCGTAGCGGGTCCTCAATGAAGAAGGGGTTATATTGCTCTATGCCCTGTATGAATTCCGCGGCACGGGCAGGCGAAAAGCGGGTGTGGCATTCAAGTATGATCTCAACGTCCTCGCCCACGGCTTCCCGCAAAGCCTTCGTGTACTTGATTCCCCTGCGCACTTGCAAGCCGGGCTCAAAAACCATTCCTTCCACCGTATCAAATGGGCACATGCGTAGCGTTCGGTACCCCTGCTTTACAAAATCCAAGCCCCTTTGAGCGGCTATTTCAGGCGTATTTCCCCCGACGGCTATGTAGACACGCAGTTTATCCCTACATTTGCCACCCAAAAGGTTATATACAGGCGTATTTAAATATTTGCCCTTAATATCCCACAGGGCCATATCTATGCCCGAGAGGGCGGACTGCAAAACGGGCCCCCCTCTCCAAAATGTGCCGCGGAATATGTCCTGCCATATGTGCTCGATACGCATGGGGTCCTTCCCTACCAATACGGGTTCCAAGTGCTTGAACACACCCTCCACCGCCAGTTGGCGGGTATTGAGGGTAGCTTCGCCCAGTCCCGTAATTCCAGAGTCCGTCAAGACTTCCACATAATGGTTATTTCCACTAAAATACGTCTTTATACCCGTTATTTCCATATCACTTTTTACATTCGGCTGTCCTACAGGTAGTTGACCGTCGACATCAGATAGACCAAAGGAGTCTGCTCCTAAAAGACCTGCTCCCAATCCGCCTACTGAGGCGGTTTTTATAAATTCTCTGCGATTGCTTTCCATGTTTTAATTAATTTTTTAGAAACGATTTAAATTTAGCAAAAATATAATTTTTTTAGAGACTGTTTTGAATTTTTCATTTTATTCCATTAGTGTTGCGTTTAATTTAATTGAATAACAATAAGTTAAAATTCTGTTCTTTGATATTTTTGTAATCAGATTTTATAATCAGTTGATTTATAGGAGTTTTATCCAATAGAGGCTTTCCCAAAATCTGTAGAATTTCGTAGATTGTTCTCTCTGTTTTTAGAGTCTTTACAACTATTGCTATAAGACAATAAACAATTATGGCACAATTTAGTTGTATTTTTACGGCGTTTTCGTATGTCCCCCACAACTGTTTGATTTTCAAATGCTGTTTTATGGATTGCTGTTGATAGATATGGCAAACGGTTTATCTTTTTTGTCTGTGGAGACAGGTCAACAAAAACAGGGTTAAGATTATAGACAAGGGTTTTGCAAATGTTCCTCTTGATGATGCTCCCGGATTAGGAGTTGAATTAAATGATGAGGTAGTGAAGCAATATCTTGCCAGAGACAATCAGGATTATTTCCTTCCAACGCCGGAATGGAATAACTCCAACTCAAGCGACTTTTTGTGGAGCGGCAGAACTACAGGCGGAACGGAACTAACACGTCCAAGACCGTATAGTGAATAATTGGCATTGCTAATTAAGCCCAAATTACGCAATAGAAGTATTTTAACGCTACGCATTAGAAAAAATAACAACTTTAAATGCTAAAATTCAACAAGTTGAAACCGTAAAAATCTATAATGCGTAACTTGGGTTTAATATTCTGTTAATCAAAAAAATCTTTGTCTTCTTCAGACAGATATTGTCTGGCGGCTCTAGCATTGAAAGTTATTCCCAAACCGGGTCTGTCCCATACTTCAATAAGTCCATCTTTTACTAACGGTTTAGGAAGATCCTCATTAATGATATCATACCACCAGTCTTGGCGTGGATGTGAATATTCAAATGCTATATAATTTTCGGGCATTGCCGCTCCAACCATTACTTGCGCCGCATTTCCTAAAAGTCCGTTGAAAGTGCCGTGAGGAGCCATCAAAATGCTGTGAAGATCGGCATATTCGGCTATCCATTTTATTTCAGATATTCCTCCAACATCCGCAGGATCGGGACCTACTACCCTTACAGCGGCTTTTTCTAATAGTTCCCTGAAATGCTGACGGAGGTAAATCTGCTCGCCCGTGTGTATTGGCACAGTAGTGCTTCTGGTCAGCTCGCGATATTCATCGACCCCTACGTATGGAAAATAGTCGCCGACCAACATGTCTTCCAGCCAAATCAAGTTATAAGGTTCAAGCGCATTTGCAAGTTTGATAGCGTCGCTAAGGAAAAGTCCGGGACCTAAATCAAGTGCAAGAGCACGCCCGTCGCCTAAGCCCTCCTTTATTGCAGCTACACGTTCAACGATCTGCTTAATTCTGTATTCAGTTATCGCGCCGCGACGTGAGTGGGAAGGTTGCCTTGTACTTTGTGACGGACTTGTGTTATTGTAGGTAGAATCTGCGCCTCCAGTCGGTCTGAACATAGCAGTTTTGAAAATAGTAAAACCTTCTGCAAGGTTTCTTGCACTAACCCCCCAATTGTAAAATTCACTTGGCGTATTGCCCCTTGTTGATGCGGGTATGGGCACTGAACCATTATAGCAGCGAACATGATCGCGTATCTTGCCTCCCATAAGCTTGTATATCGGTAAACCGGCGGCTTTTCCTGCTATGTCCCAAAGGGCGGTTTCAATAATGCTAACGGCTGCTCCCCAGGGTTTGAAACTTCCCATTCGACGAATCTTCATAAGGCATCTCTCTACATTTGTCGGGTCTTCGCCTACAAGGTAGTCTTTGTAGAAAAGAATATGCCACTTAAGATATGACTTTGATGTTTCAGCCTGCCCATAGCCGTCTATACCCGCATCGGTAATAATCCTGACAACAGGACTATTTTCTATTACCGCAGCTTTAATATCAGTAATCCTGATTTTTGCGTTTTGCGGCGGTCTTGCGAGTTGTTGACCGACATCATCATATAGACCAAAGGAGTCTGCTCCTAAAAGACCTGCTCCCAAACCGCCTGCCGAGGCGGTTTTAATAAATTCTCTGCGATTACTTTCCATGTTTTTTTAGTTTTTATAAAAAAATTTAATTTAGCAAATATAACTAATAATTTTTTTAATCAAAAAAATCTTTGTCTTCTTCAGATAGGTATTGCTTAGCGGCATTAACATTGAAATTTACTCCCAAACCGGGTCTGTCCCATACTTCAATAAGACCGTTTTTTACTATCGGATTCGGAAGCCCTTCAATTATTTCATACCACCATTGTTCGGGGGGGGATGGATACTCAAATGCAATAAAGTTTTCGGGCATTGCAGCTCCAACCATTACATGCGCCGCTAATCCTATAAGTCCATCGTATGCCCCGTGAGGAGCCATAATAATGCTGTGAAGGTCGGCATATTCCGCTATCCATTTCAATTCGGCAATTCCTCCAACATCTGCAGGATCGGGACCTACTACTCTTATCGCTTGTGTCTCGATTAATTCTCTGAAATGCTGACGAAGATAAATTTGCTCGCCGGTGTGTATTGGGCAAGTAGTGCTTCTGGTCAGTTCACGATAATCGTCTGCCATGACGTATGGAAAATAGTCGCCGGTCAGCATGTCTTCCAACCAAAGCGGGTTAAGAGGTTCAAGCGCATTTGCGAGTCTGATAGCATCACTAAGAAAATTTCCCGGTCCGCAATCGAGCGCAAGATCAATCCTATCGCCTAATCCCTCTTTTATAGCGGTTACATGTTCAACTATAAGTTTAATTCCGTATTCGCTCAATGGAGCACGAGTGTAAGGAACGCTTCTGGGAGCTTGTGAACGATTTACATTACCATAGTGAAACCCCGGTGCTCTTTGCTGATCACCATGAAATCCTACTGCCGTTTTAACAATTGTAAAACCTTGTTCAAGGTTTCTTATCCTAACCGCCCAATCATAATAATCTTTTGCCGTAGTACCGTTTCTTTCTGCTCTCACTGCGCCATTATAACAGCGAACATGATCGCGTATTTTACCTCCCATAAGTTTATATACCGGCACGTTAGCGGCTTTTCCGGCGATGTCCCAAAGCGCAAATTCTATGGCGCTAACAGCCGACCCCCATGGCTTGAAACTTCCCATTCTACGAATCTTCATAAGGCACCTCTCGACATTTGTCGGGTCTTCACCAACAAGGTAATCTTTGTAGAAGAGGATATGGGGCTTAAGACTCGCCCCCTTCATACCTGCAGTTTCAACCTGCCCTAAGCCGTCTATGCCAGCGTCCGTAGTAACTCTGACAACCGGGCTATTTGCCAGCATGGCAACTTTAATATCTGTGATTCTAATCCTTGCGTTCTGCGGCGGTCTTGCAAGTTGTTGACTGGCATCATCATATAGACCAAAGGAGCCTGCTCCTAAAAGTCCGGCTCCCATTCCGCCTATTGAGGCGTTTTTAATAAAATCTCTGCGATTGCTTTCCATGTTTTTCACTTTTATAATACTTTTAAAAAAAGTTTAAGTTTTACAAAGCTAATATAAAAACATTCAAAAGTCAATTGAATATCTAATATTTTTTCAGGCAGAATTAATCCCGCTTGAAAAACCAACACGTTTTAGTATTAAGCATATAAAAACAACGCAACCTGAAATAAGTTGCGTTGTCTGTAAATTATTGGTATAGTTAAGTCTATTATAGTCTTGGAATTATAATTGCTGACTTTCCGATTTTGCTATTTATAAATCTATAATAATAGATTAACAATACCTTTTTTAGAGTTATTCCACATCCCACCATACTCTAAAATGCATTTGCTCTCCGGCTGCACCAAATTGATTACTTACTGCCTGTTGAAGGTTTGCCTTATTGGTAATTTCTTCTCTTTCAGGATACCTGTGTCTGCGAATAAATTCGCCTGCCGGTATTTGTGATCCAGAATACAGGTTTGGAGGCAAAACAGGATAGCCGGTACGCCTCCAGTTAGCCCATGCTTCAGTGCCGTTAGGAAATGACCCAACCCAAAATTCGCTATGAATTTGCTCGAGAGAGGTATTGGGGTCTGACATATCAAGCGGACGAGCCGCTACGTATGTATTGATGTCTGCTGCCGGAACAGTTGCCGCGCTATTAAACAGGGTAAAAAGAGCCATGTTTGCTCTTACAGCATTTTCATAAGCGGTAGAGGCGTCTCCTGTAACCCAGTTTCTTACAATAGCTTCGGCAAGAAGAAGTTGTGTTTGTCCATAAGTACAATGAAATTCCGGCGAGGTATTAATAAAGAAAAGATTCCAGTCAATTTGAGAATAGTCGTGAAGACCTGCAAGTCCAATACTACGAGCATAGGCTCCTAATGAAGCGTCGTTATGACCAATAGGTTGTCCTATTTGGTCGGCAGGATTTTTGGTTCTTACGGCTTCTGTTTGGTCGCCTAAACTGGCAGCTCCTATATAACGGTGAGTAAGCGGACCCAATCTTGGATCATTTGTATTCTTCAAGAAATCAACAAATGCTTCTGTTATATAATAATTTCCTTTTTCTGCTCCTGAAATTTCAGTACCCATACTGTTGGCATACTCCGGAGTATGCCTTATCCACGCATTGTCGTCATTTGATTCCATTAAACCTCCGGCTACAGCTTTTTTTACATACTCTTCCGCTTTTCCAGGGTTAACTTTCGACAATCTCATAGCTGTTCTGAGAAGCAGTGAATAGCCGAATTTTTTCCATTTGTCAACATCGCCTCCATAAAGCAACTCGCCGGCTATTCTACCTTTTCCGGCATCCAAGGCAGCTGATGCCTCGTCAAGCTCTTCGAGCAGATCATCATATATCTTAGACTGCGTGTCATAAACCGGCATCATGAGTTGTCCGGTAAAACCCAGTCCTGCTTCAAAGTACGGAATGTCTCCATAAGCGTCTGTCAATTGTTGGAAAATATAGGCTTTCCATATTCTTGCAGCATGGTAAATATTGCCCTTATCCTCTTCTGTTTTATTAAGAACATCGATTATTCTTATGAGAGCGCTATTGTAATACGAACTCCAAGGTTGGTCTTGAAAACTTGACCACTGATTGTAATTGGCTCCCTGCAAACTACTTCCGAAAGGGCAAATTATCCATTGAATAATTGTATGCGGTTGACCGAGGTAGGCTCTGCCGCCCCTACTGGTAACATTAATTATTGATGAGTTCAAAATATATGCAGGATCAAGCGAGGTATAACTTACCTTATCGGTGTTTATGTCGTCAAAACCTTTATCGCAACCGACTGCAAATAAAACTACCACCAAAAAAGTTGTGATATATAATTTGATTTTTTTCATAACTATCATATTTTTTATTATTTAAAAATTAAAACTTAACGTTCAAGTTGAATCCGATGTTCCTGGTAGGAGGCAATGTTGGTACGCTTTCACCGTTACCGGTATCAGCATAGTTGGTTTGACTTTCAGGATCCATATTCTCTACCCATTTTTTAAGTATTGCCACGTTACTGGCTACCAAACTTAAACGAAGACCTTTAATAACAGGCGAAATAGTTGGCATAATCGCTCTGAAATCATATCCAAGACTCATCTGGCGCAGTTTCCAGAAACCGGCATTTGCCCGCCAGTAATCCGTTATGCCAAGCGTATGAAAGTTCTCGTAATATGCTTGAGTTTCAACAGGTGTTGTGTTTGGCGAGCCATCGGCTCTAACGCCCACTCCAATAACCCCGGCAGGATTATCGCGTCCATACAGTGTGCCTTTATGCAAGCCGTGTCTCCAATAGTGCCTGTTTGGACCTCCCAGCATCATATAGTCGCTACCCAGTTTAAAGTCTATTAAAGCGGAAAAAATAACGCCTTTATAATCTAAGGTGTTTGTTATACCTCCAAACCATGTAGGCTGGTTGCTGCCTATTGATACTTGTTCAGCGGCTCTTAAAGCCTGACCATTGTTGCCGAATAATTTATTCCCATCAGCATCTTCTGCTTGCTTATAAGTAAAAATCTGTCCCAGTTTCTGTCCAACTACCGCTCTTACGCCTCCAATAGTTATCATTGTATCTGACTCTTCTAATCCGAGCTTTAATACTTCGGAAGTGTTGTACGACAAGTTGGCATTAAGTGTCCATGTGAAGTCTCTTGTCTCTACCGGTCTGACTGTAAGCGCCGACTCCATTCCTTTACTGCGGCTCTCTCCAACGTTAATAAGCTGAGTAGAGTATCCTGTCGCGTTTGACACTGTTGCGGAAACAATCTGATCTTTGGTCAGTTTGTTATAATATGCTATGTCGAAAACTATTCTGCCGTTTAAGAAACGAAAATCCAAGCCTGCTTCAATTTCAGATATACTTAAAGGACGAAGATTCGGATTGGGAATTGTGTTTCCGTCATGATTACCGACAGGAACCGACCCTGCCACCGAAGGATAGAGATTGGCGTTTGTAGTGTAATACTGAACATTTGAATACGGGCTTACGTTATCGGCTCCCACTTCGGCATAAGATAATCTTGCCTTACCAAACGTGAACCAACTTGGCAATGCAAATACTTCGGAGAATATGAAACTGGCTGTTGCCGAAGGATAAAGAATGCTGCGATTATCGGGAGCCAGTGTTGAGAACCAGTCGTTACGCGCAGTCATGTTAAGGTACAGGAAATTTCTGTATGAAATTTCGCCTTGTCCATATAATGAATTTACGGCTCTTTCGGTAAGGTCATGTCTTGTAGTTACAGAGCGTCCATTCATGATTGTGTATAAGCCTCTTTCCACAAAATCAACTGCCGATTGCGATGAATTTTCTGTTTGTCTGAACATTTGGTTGCCGCCAAGAGTCACACTAACTCCTATATCTCCAAAATCCTCTTGCGCTCCAATCAAAAAGTCGTAGTTTGTTTCGCGGAACCAAGCGTCCTGTCTGTAATAACCGCCATTTACATACCCTGCCGGAGCGTCATTAAGAGCGCCTGTGCCTGTAGGATAGTTATAATCGCGTTTTCTTGCATAATAGTCCTGCCCCATACGTCCCTGAACGTATATTTTATCCGTAAGATTAAATCTGACTGTTATGTTGCCCAATAATCTGTCGCGATAAATATTATCGAATTTCTCATACATTGACCAGTATGGGTTTGTTCTGGGGATAAATCTTGAATAGTTGGTATTCTCATTACCGTCATCGGTCTTATAATTATCTTTTAACACGTCCCATGGCATAGTATTCGACATAGTAGCTACAGCGTAAGGAATAACAAAATCCTGCGAGCCTGATTGCGTAGGGTTGCGGTTATACTCGTGAGAGTAGTTAACGTTTCCCGATACGGTTACCCATTTTGAAATGTTTTGGGAAAAACCTACCGTAATATTGTGCCTGTTAAAGTCGGATAACTCAACGATACTGGTGTTTTTGGTTGTAGAGAGCGACAGGTCAAAACCTCCGTTTGGTCCGCCATTCGAAAAACTGACAGTATTTGCCATATTTGTGCCTGTGCGATAAAACTCTTTATTTCTATCTTTAACAGCAGTATAAGGAACAACAATTCCGTCAAAAAGCATCTGAGTCATTCCGGGTTCTATCTTTTCTCCAAAACTCCACAATCCGCTATTTCTATTTGGAATCGTAGGACGAACACCATTTTCTCCCTGTCCGTATTCATACTGATAATCAGTATAATCTATGGCGTTTGACGTGGTAAAGTTCATGTTGTATGTAATCCCAAGACCTCTATTGCTTTCGCCTCTTTGTCTTGTCGTTATCATCAACACGCCGTCTTTTGCCCTTGAACCGTAGAGCGCCGCTGCTGCTGCTCCTTTAAGAACCGTCATGCTCTCAATATCGTCTGGGTTGATACTGCTCAGACCGTCTCCACCGTCCATATTATCCCATTGACCGCCGGAGCCGCTGTATCGGGTATTGTCCATTGGCACGCCATTGACTACAATAAGCGGGGTATTGTTTCCGTCAAAGGAAGAGTTACCGCGGATTCTTATCCTGGTTGAGCCGCCGGGACCGGTGCCAAGCTGAGAAATGTTTACGCCGCTGATCTTTCCTTGCAGCGTTGCCATTGGAGACGCTGTTCTTACAGTGGATATTTCATCCTGAGCCACACTTGCGGTTGCATATCCCAGAGTTCTGGCTTCTCGCCTGATACCAAGGGCTGTAACAACAACTTCGTCAAGACCGATAGCAGAATCCCGCAACGTAACATTAATCTGTCTTTGAGATCCAATTGTTACTTCCTGCGGCTCCATACCGATAAAAGAAATAGATAGAGTTGTGCCGCCTGCAGGAACTGTAAGGCTATACCTTCCCTCCATATCCGTCATTACCCCTATCGTGGTTCCGACAACTACTACGTTTGCTCCCGGAATAGGATCGCCGTTGCCATCTCTAACTATTCCGGTAATAACATTTTGTTGTCCAAATAGATTAAACACTGCTGCAAAAAGAAGCAGGGTTGTCAGTTTCATAACTTTAGAAACTTTTCCCGACCATATCCCTGTTAGACATGATCGCAAATCAATTAACTTTTTTTTCATACATTTAAATAGTTTAGGTAAAATAAATATTTAATTTTTAATTCATTGTTTTTTGAAGGATTCAGCAGAGCCTTCTTGCTTTTTTCATGTTCCATAAGCATAATTTTGTTATTAATTTATCAATATCATTAAATTGTTGTTAATCAAAAAAATCCGTGTCTTCTGCCGACAGGTATCGTTTAGCGGCATTAATATTGAAAGTTACTCCCAAGCCGGGTCTGTCCCATACATCAATAAGCCCGTCTTTTACTATTGGATTTGGAAGTCCGTCTATTATGTCATACCACCAGTCTTGGGGCGGGCGCGGATATTCAAATGCAATATAATTTTCGGGCATTGCAGCTCCAACCATTACCTGCGCAGCTAATCCTATCAGACCGTCATATACTCCGTGAGGAGCCATCAAAATACTGTGCATATCGGCGTGTTCCGCTATCCATTTTATTTCTGCTATTCCTCCAACATCCGCAGGATCAGGACCTACTACTCTTACAGCGTTTTTCTCAATTAGTTCTCTGAAATGCTGACGAAGATATATCTGCTCGCCTGTGTGTATCGGACAAGTTGTGCTTCTGGTCAGCTCCAGATAATCGTCAGCCATAACGTATGGAATATAGTCGCCGGTTAACATATCTTCCAGCCAAAGCGGGTTAAGAGGTTCAAGGGCATTAGCAAGCCTGATGGCATCGCCAAGTAAATTTCCGGGACCTACATCAAGCGCAAAACCTATCCTGTCGCCTAACCCCTCTTTCATAGCGGCTACGCGTTCAACTATCAGTTTAAGTCCGTATTCGGTCATTGGACCGCGTTTGCTGTCAACATCTTGTCTGCTTTGCGAAGGAGTTATGTTGCCGTAGTAAAATCCCGGGATACTTGGATAACCGCCATGGAATCCCACTCCGGTTTTGACAATTGTAAAACCTTGTTCAAGATTTTTTACATTAACCCCCCAATCATAAAAATCTTTTGGTTCACTGCCGTTTCTTCTTACACTTATTGCGCCATTATAGCAACGAACCTGATCGCGTATTTTACCTCCCATAAGCTTATATACCGGCAAACCGGCGGCTTTTCCGGCAATGTCCCAAAGTGCAAATTCTATGGCGCTAACGGCTGAGCCCCATGGTTTGAAACCTCCCATTCGGCGAATCTTCATAAGGCATCTCTCAACATTTGTCGGATCTTCGCCAACAAGGTAATCTTTGTAAAAAAGAATATGGGGTCTAAGATATGACTTTCTTGATTCAACTTGTCCATAGCCGTCTATACCGGCATCGGTAACAATCCTGACAACCAAAGAATTGGCTGTATATTGGTTTCCGACTTGAGGTTCGTTGGGAGGAGTAGTCATTACGGCAACTTTAATATCCGTAATTCTAATTTTTGCATTTTGCGGCGGTCGTGATAACGTTTGACCATCGTTTTCATTCCCTATTGAGCCTGCTGAGGCAGAACCAAAAGCGACAGTTTTCATAAAATCCCTTCTGTCGGAGGTAAATTGTTTCTCATCTTTGTTCATATCTGTTTTTTTTAGGTCATGTTTAATTTTATGTAGATGTTTTTATACGTGAGTGACAAAAAAAGCCGCCGCCAGCCCACATGCCAGCAACGGCAATATACATGCCATAACCCCCCCACATAAGCTCGTGTGTATCAGCGAATTGAAAAAAAGGGGGGGGGTAGCGCCCTGCATAAAATAGTGGCTTAGAATCGTTCTAAAACGACTCCTCGCGGCTAATTTTGCCTGTCTATCTGATGCAGTAAAACACATGATTATTTTTATTAAAATTTACGTTGTAAAAATAATAAATTTTTTTTAACAAAAGATTTTTTTACTAAAAAAGCGTTCGTGTTAATACTTTATATTTTTTTAACAATTCTTTTAATCAAAAAAATCTTTGTCTTCTTCACGCAGATGTCGTTTGGCGGCATTAACATTGAAAGTTACTCCCAAACCGGGTCTGTCCCATACTTCAATAAAACCATCTTTTACTATCGGATTCGAGATACCCTCTACTATTTCATACCACCATTCTTCGCGTGGAGCGGAACATTCAAATGCAATAAAATTTTCCGGCATCGCAGCTCCAACCATTACATGCGCAGCTACTCCTATAAGACCGTTAAAAATCCCGTGAGGAGCCATAAAAATACTGTGCATATCGGCATATTCCGCTATCCATTTTAACTCTGCCATACCTCCAACATCCGCAGGGTCGGGACCTATTACTCTTATAGCGCTTTTCTCGATCAATTCTCTGAAATGCTGACGAAGGTAAATTTGTTCGCCGGTATGTGTCGGCACGGTAGTGCTTCTGGTTAGTTCCAGATAATCGTCTGCCATGACGTATGGAGTATAATCGCCGGTCAAAAGGTCTTCTACCCACATTAAATTAAAAGGTTCAAGCGCATTGCAAAGTCTGATAGCGTCTCCAAGAAGATATCCGGGACCTGCGTCAAGCGCAAGACCAATTCTGTCGCCTAATCCCTCTTTCATGGCGGCTACACGTTCAACTATCATTTTATGTCCGTATTCTGTTATAGCGCCACGCCTGCTGTGGGCAAATTCGCTTCGACTTTGTGAAGGAGTTACATTGCCATAGTAAAATCCCGGGGTTCTTTGATAACCGCCATGGAATCCTACCGGAACTTTAACAACAGTAAAACCTCGTTCATGGTTTTTAAATTTAACTCCCCAGTCGTAATAATCTTTTGGGGTTTCACCGGTTCTTGCTATTTGCACTGCGGAATTACTTACATAGGTAGTATAGCAGCGAACATGATCGCGTATTTTACCTCCCATAAGTTTATATACCGGCAGATTAGCAACTTTTCCGGCAATGTCCCAAAGTGCGGTTTCAATAATGCTGACAGATGTTCCCCATGGTTTGAAACTTCCCATTCGGCGAATTTTCATCATACATCTCTCTACATTAGTCGGATCTTCGCCGATAAGGTAGTCTTTGTAGAAAAGAATATGAAATTTAAGTTGTGATTTTGCCGGTTCTCCCTGCCCTAAACCGTCTATGCCTGCGTCTGTAACAATTCTGACAACAGGACAGTTGCCTATTATGGCAACCTTAATATCGGTAATCCTAATTCTTGCGTTTTGCGGTGGTCGTGCAAGTTGTTGACCGACATTATCATATAGACCAAAGGAGTCTGCGCCTAAAAGACCGGCTCCCAATCCGCCTGCCGAGGCGGTTTTAATAAATTCTCTGCGATTGTTTTCCATGTTTTAATTAATTTTTAGAAACGATTTAAATTTAGCAAAAATATAATTTTTTTAATTAAAAAATTATATTTTTGCCACGCAACTATAAGAAACATTTAAATATTAATAAAAAGTCACGACAATGAAAAATTTTTTGCAACAATTAGCTACAGAAAACAAGCAACAAGAACAACTAATTGCCGAAAACTCTTCTACCACAGATAATCGGCGTAACTTCCTTAAAAAAGCAGCTTTAGGAGGAATGACCCTTGCCGGTTTGAAGGACATGTCAATAGAAGACACAATTGCTCAAAGCACTTCAAATGTACAACGATCCTCTAAGCCTTCGGAGTTAAGAATCACGGATATGCGCTATTGTGTGATTCAAAGTCGCAGACCGGTTATCCGTATTGATACCAATCAGGGGATTTATGGATTAGGTGAAGTTCGTGACGGTGCTGATTGGCGTTATGCGCTGATACTTAAAAGCAGGATTCTCGGACATAATCCATGCAATGTCGAAATGCTGTTCAGGTTAATTAAACAATTTGGCGGTCATGCACGTCAGGGCGGAGGAGTTTGCGCAGTCGAAATGGCGCTTTGGGATTTAACAGGTAAAGCATATGGCGTTCCTTGCTGGCAATTACTTGGCGGAAGGTATCGCGATAAAGTAAGAATGTACACCTACGTTCCACGACATGATGGAAGGAAGATGGATCTCGAAAAATTCAAAGAAGAGATGAAATACCGGAAAGAAGTTTTAGGCATCACCTGGTTTAAATTGTATCCGTCTATTGATTGGGTAGCTGATATACCGGGAACAACAGTAAACGACAGGTTCTGGTACACCCCCGAATACAGGAGCAGCTATATCCCGAATCAACAGGGTGAGTTAAGGTTAAAACAGCCTTTCTATCAAATGCAAATTACCGATAAGGGCTTAGACGAGTTGGCGAAATATGTGGGCATGGTGCGTGATGTGGTAGGCTGGGACCTTCCTTTAGGCGCTGATGGCGTAGGAAATTATGATGTAAATACCGCTATTCGTGTTGGCAGGGCGCTCGATCATTATCGGTTAGCTTTTCTTGAAGATTTTTTCCCGATGGATTATATACATCAATGGAAGACTGTTACAGACGCCATTGAAACACCTACGATGACCGGAGAGGATATTTATCTCAAAGAGAAATTTTTCGCATTAATTGACGCTCATGCCGTTGACATTGTTCAGCCTGACTTAGCCACGTCTGGAGGGCTGTTGGAAACCAAAATTATTGGTGATTATGCTGAATCAAAAGGAGTTCCAATGGTTTTGCACTTTGCAGGGTCTCCTATTTCATTTATGGCTAATGTTCATTGTGCAGCCGCTACCAATAATGTGCTTTCATTAGAAATGCCAAATAACGGCTCCCTGGATAACCCATGGTGGGATGACTTGGTAATAACTCACGGCGGATTCAATATGATGGACAAGGGTTTTGCAAATGTTCCTCTTGATGATGCTCCCGGATTAGGAGTTGAATTAAATGATGAGG
>Ga0099364_10004511_pt1 | contig 21081 bp, 20 predicted proteins | sample TergutTh196P3_FD_73070 | JGI IMG/M metagenome (GOLD analysis project Ga0099364, IMG submission 73070) | Microcerotermes parvus P3 segment gut microbial communities from Pointe-Noire, Republic of the Congo - Th196 P3 | ecosystem: Host-associated > Arthropoda: Insects > Digestive system > Gut ... | reverse complement strand
GGACGCTATGAGGGCGTTAATGAGCATTGAAGGTTTCCGCAGTTTGAACAGCGATATAGAAACGATAATAAATCTGTCCGATAAAGTGAAAAAAGCAAAAGCCACGGGCGAAAAACCGACCCCGAAAGAAAAGAAAGAACTGACCGCGGAAGAAAAGGAGTATAAATCCAAACGGAAAATCATACAGGAAAAACTTATCAAGTTTGCTACCCGCGTTCCTGTTTTTATGTACTTGACGGATTTTCGCGAATACAGCTTGAAAGACGTCATTACGCAGCTTGAACCTGATTTATTCAAGCGGGTAACGGGTTTAAACATCAAAGACTTCGAGCTTCTTGTTTCACTTGACGTATTCAATGCCGGCGTAATGAACGACGCGGTATACAAATTCAAGCGATACGAGGATTCAAGCCTTTCCTATACCGGCATTGACAAACATGAGGGCGAAGCTGTCGGCGGGTATGACACCGTTATTACAAGGGAAGAATTTGACCGTCTTTTCGGCACGCAGCAGATTTCTATTTCCTATACAAATTGACAACGCAACTAAACAACAATTTGATGGATGATTTTGCGGGGTCGGCGCGTTTTCAGCCAAGGCAAAGATGATACCCCTTCGACAGGAATGCTTTAAGTGCAGGGTTATTGTGTTTGACGATGTTTATAGAATAACGCCATACTACACGATTTGCGAAATTGCTAAATAACTGATTTCTCACCCCGCGTACGTTGATATTACTGCATTTAATGGTTTTTCAGGCACGACCGCTTAAAATCTATAGATACGAAGGTGGTTATTAAATATTCCGTTCAAGAACTGTCGTGTTTACGGCTATGATTATAGCGGCCAGCCTTAATACAAAATTTGTTTTGGCGCGAAATTGCGCATTGCTTCGTCGATATGAATCTTGAGGTCATTTTTTAAATCTTTGAAAGAAACGCCGTAGGTATTATTATATTTGTGGCGGATTTCTCCCTTAGCGATAAAATCCAAACTGGTCAGGAACCCTGTTACGCTCAACTCAAACCAGAGGAACTCCCCGACGTTGAATTGTTCGTCGGATTGGAACTTCAATCCCTCGCTGGACAAATCACAAACCACGACGCTATACCATTCTGCTTTGTCTTTGCTCACTCGCGCTTTGCAATGAAAATTTTCACTTCTTTGGAAAGCTCTACGCTCTTCGCCGGTCTGCACAGGATCACCTCCCCCAAGTCATACGTCAATCAATCAATTTCCTGACAATGCGCAACCGTACCATCGCTCTTTGCAGGGCCGCGACTGAGCGCACGTACTCAACTTCGTTTTCGCGTAGCCGTATCCGCTCCTCGGCACGTTCTTTTGCTTCCAGCGCCCGGTTGACTTCAATTTCCTCAGGCCACTCGGCGGTATCTGCAAGCACTACTACTTCGTTGTTTTTAATCGTCGCAAATCCGCCGGAGAGGACGGCGGCTTTCCATTCGCCTCCCGCGCGCATTTTTATCACACCCGTCGCAAGCGCGGTGACCATTGGTATATGTCCCGAAAGCACGCCCAGTTCGCCTTCAATCGAAGTCAGTATGACGGTTTCGACGTCGTCGTCAAAAAATAGTCTTTCGGGTGTTGATATGTGCAGCTTGAATAACGACATGAGTATTTTCCCTTAGCTGCTCTTTTTCGCGGCGGCATAGACTTCGTCGATGCTACCCTTCATAAGGAAATGGGCCTCGGATATATCGTCCATGCCGCCGTCAAGTATCTCCTTGAAACCGCGCACAGTCTCGTCAATCGGAACAAATTTGCCCTTATGGGAACTGAAAGCCTCGGCCACAAAAAACGGCTGCGACAGGAAACGCTGTAATTTACGCGCGCGATATACAGTGAGCTTGTCCTCTTCAGACAGATCATCCATGCCTAAAATGGCTATGATGTCCTGTAATTCACGGTAGCGCTGGAGAGTTTCCTTAACCCTTTGCGCCGTGTTGTAGTGGTTTTCTCCCACGATCTCAGGCGTTAAAATTCGCGAAGAGGACGCCAGGGGATCGACAGACGGGTATATACCCAGCTCCACGATATGGCGCGATAAAACCGTCGTCGCGTCGAGATGGGCGAACGTGGTGGCCGGGGCTGGATCCGTCAAGTCGTCCGCCGGCACATAAACGGCCTGAACGGATGTAATGGAGCCATTTTTTGTAGACGCAATCCTCTCCTGCAGCGTGCCTACTTCACCTGCCAAAGTAGGCTGATATCCCACGGCCGACGGCACACGTCCCAAAAGCGCCGATACCTCCGCACCGGCTTGGATAAACCGGAAGATATTGTCAATGAACAGCAGGACATCCTGGTTGGCGGAGTCCCTGAAATATTCCGCCATCGTAAGACCCGAAAGCGCGACGCGCATACGTGAACCGGGTGGTTCGTTCATTTGGCCGAAAACGAGGGCCGTTTTCCCGATCACGCCGGATTCGGTCATTTCGCGTATGAGGTCGTTGCCCTCGCGCGAACGCTCGCCGACGCCGGTGAACACAGAATAGCCGCCGTGTTCGGTTGCAATAGTTCTGATAAGTTCGAGAATGAGAACCGTCTTGCCAACGCCCGCGCCGCCGAACAGGCCTATCTTCCCGCCCTTTGGATACGGCGCCAGCAAATCCACCACTTTAATACCTGTTTCGAGAATATCGGCGATGGGCCTCTGCTCGTCAAAGTGCGGAGGAGGTCTGTGAATGGGCATATACTCGCAGTCCGTTATTTCGCCACCGTTGTCCAGCGGCTGTCCCAGCACATTTAGAACGCGTCCCAGTACGGGTTCGCCTACGGGAACTTTTATGGGGTCTCCCGTATCTTCGGCTTGCGCGCCGCGCGCGAGGCCGTCGGTGGACGTCATGGAAACGCAGCGGACTGTATCGTTGCCCAAGTGTTGCATTACCTCAGCCACAACGAGGACGTCGCCGTTTTGTATATGCACCGCGTTATACAAGCTGGGCAGTGCGTCGTGTTCAAAACGTACGTCAATCACCGGGCCTATTATTTGAATAACTTTCCCTTTGTTTTTCAGCATTAGCTACTCTCCTTGCCGGTCGGGGATATCTCTCGTCAATCCGTCGGGATACCGCCCACGATCTCGTTTATTTCCTGTGTTATTATGGCCTGCCGCACCCTATTGTAACGAAGCGACAGTCTAGCGATCATATCGTCCGCGCTTTTTGTGGCGTTGTCCATAGTGCGCATCCGCGCCAGTTGCTCACACGCAAACGCGTCGACAAAAGCCCCGTATAAAACGCCTTTTAAATAAAAGGGTATCAGGTGGTCGAATACCGCCTCCGGGCTGGGTTCATATTTAATCAAATTCAGATGTTCGAAGGAGACGTCCGGTTTCATCAGTTCTTCCGGTTTCAACGGCAGAAGAGCCGCCATGACCGGCGTTTGCGTCAGAGGATTTTCCATAGTCGTGTACACCAGATGGACATGGCTGTAATCGCCCGCCATATATCTGTCCAGGATCATTTCAGCTATCTCTCTCACCCTGTATATGCTGGGATCCACAACCTGATACCTGAATGTTCTGTCGACATTATAGCCCTGCCGTATGATGGCGGTGCGCCCGGCAAAGCCGGCGACCCAAATGTCGGAGGTACTTTTGTCTATCCGCTCATCCATAAGCTTGATGATATTATAGTTATAACCGCCGGCCATGCCTTTGTCTCCGGCGAGAACGATATAAAGATTTTTTCCGCTCGAACCCCCGGGCACAAGATACGGCGATATCAATCCGTGGGAGGCTGTCAATATTTCCGACAACGTGACGGTTATAAGGCTGAAATATGCAACGGTGCTTTCGAGCTGACGTCTCGCCTTACCTGATTTCGAAGCGGAAATCAAATGCATGGCGCGCGTTATCTTCTGCGTGCTTTTTATGCTTTCAATATGCGTTTTTAATTCCGTCAGGCCGGACATACAGACACAGCCTCTACTGGTTCCACTTGGCGGCGAATTCGCCCGCCGCTTGAAGAAGAAGCTTTTCGGACTCAGCCGACAGCTCGCCCGTCTCAGCGATATTTTGCGGTACGGAAGGGTATTTGTCCTTGACGTATCGCAGGAATCTCTCGTTAAAGCTCTTTATGTGTTCGGCCGGGATTTCTTCCGTGCTGTCATCCGACACTGCAAACAGCAGAATAACCTGATCCTCCACAGGCATCGGCGCGTTAACGGGTTGTTTCAAAGTTTCCATCATACGTTTGCCCCTGCTGAGCTGTGCCTGAGTGGCCTTGTCCAAATCCGAGCCAAACTGGGCGAATACCTCCAACTCTCTGTACTGCGCAAGATTTATGCGAAGGGAACCGGCCACTTTCTTCATAGCCTTCGTCTGGGCTGCTCCGCCGACTCTGGATACCGATATGCCCACGTTGACTGCCGGGCGTTGCCCTGAGAAGAACAGATCTGACTGCAAATATATCTGGCCGTCCGTTATGGATACCACGTTGGTCGGTATGTAGGCGGAAAAGTCGCCGGCCTGAGTTTCAATAATGGGCAGCGCGGTTATCGAGCCGCCTCCCAATTCGTCGCTCAAGCGGGCCGCGCGCTCCAGCAGGCGGGAATGAAGATAGAACACATCGCCGGGGAAGGCCTCGCGTCCCGGCGGACGCCGCAGCAAAAGACTCATGGCGCGGTAGGCCACAGCATGTTTTGAAAGATCGTCATAGACTATGAGCACGTCTTTGTTCATTCCGTACATAAATTCCTCGGCTATAGAACAACCGGAGTAAGGCGCAATATATTGAAGGCTCACGGGATCCGACGCTGAGCTTGATACCACGATCGTATATTCCATCGCGCCGAACCGCGTGAGCGTCTGCACGATGGAGGCGACGGAAGACGTTTTCTGTCCGATGGCCACGTAAATGCAGATTATTCCGGAGCCTTTCTGGTTCAATATCGTATCGACTGCTATGGAGGTCTTGCCGGTTTGTCTGTCGCCGATAATGAGCTCCCTTTGACCGCGTCCTATGGGAATCATGGAGTCTATTGCCATTATACCGGTTTGCAACGGTACGCTCACGCCTTTTCGCTCGTTCACGTCGGGCGCTGGGAATTCCGACGGGCGGTGTTTATCGGTTAGAATCGGTCCCTTTCCGTCGAGAGGGTTGCCCAGCGGGTCGATGACTCGCCCCAAGAGTTCCGCGCCGACCGGCACGGAGACAGTTCTTTCGGTGCGGCTTACCCGCATTCCCTCCTTTACGCCGGAATCATCGCCCATAAGCACGCAGCCGATATTCTCTTCCTCGAGGTTAATAGCCATACCGACAGTACCGTTTTCAAAACGCAGCATCTCGCCGCTTATACAGTTCGTGAGGCCATAGACTCTCGCAATGCCGTCTCCGGTTGAGATAACACTGCCCGTTTCGGTTATGTCAACGGAAATGCCGTAATTTTCGATTTGTTGTCTAATGATCGAGCTTATTTCTTCCGGTTTTATACCCATTATTCATCATCCTTGCTCATAAAAGGGCTACGTCGTTTCAAGCTCAAAGCGCAGTTTCGCAAGTCTGCCCGAGAGCGTGTCGTCAATGCGGATATCGCCTATCTGAACGCAGACTCCGCCCAACAATGTTTTGTCAACTTTGGTTTCGACCCGCACCGATGCCGCGCTGTATATTTTCGCATATTTGCCGCAAATCGCCTCCAGCAGGTCGTCGTCCAACGGCTCGGTCGAGTATACGGTTATCGGCAGAACGTTGCGCCGGGAGCCCTTTATCTTGTTGTATTCCATATAAATTTCCGGCAAAAGGCGCGTTCTGTCCTTTTCAACGATAAGTGAAAAAAAGTCCGCGGCAAGTTTGTGATTACAGTCCTTAAGCAACTTAACCGCCGTATCTTTTTTTACGCTTTTGGGAACCACGGGACTGAACATGAGACTCCGAAACTCTTCAATCTCTTCGAAAGCCCGTGTCAAATCACCTAAAACGCCACCAACGCCGTCAGCTTCCTCAGGAGAAGCGGCAAGCGACAAAAGCGCCTCGGCGTACCGGGAACTCACGGGATTCATCAAGCCGCGGCCTCTTTGTCTAGAAATTTTCTGACCATTTCGCGGTTGGCTGCGTTATCCATATTGGCTTCAATAATTTTGGAAGCGACAATGATGGACAGTTCCGCAACGTCGGCCTTAAGTCCCTCAGCTATTTTTTCCTGCCGCAGCTGCCCTTCTTCTTTTGCTTTTGATAAAATCCATTCGGCTTCCTTTTTTGCCCGCGCCAATATTTCGGCGTATTCCTTTTCAGCTCTGTCACGTGCTTCAGCAACGATGCGTTTGCCCTCTTCCGCTCCTTCGCTCAATATTTGTTCGTACTTCAGGCGGTACTCCTCTCCCTCGGCTTTCAGTTCGCGGCCCTTTTCGATATCCGCCGCTATCGACTCACTGCGCGCTTCCATAAAACCGCCCAAGCGTTTGAAGAGAAACTTATTAACAAATAAATACAGCAAAAACAGGTTAATCGCAGCGAAGATAAACGTAAAGTCTATGCTAAACACGCATGTCACCTCTTTTTTTGTTAAACACAATACCCGATTCCGCGCATTCCATTTCCAAGTCTAGCGGCTTATATATGGAATTAACCCTTTAGACCCATTTTACAAACAGGATGATCAGCGCGACGACAAAGCCGTAAATAGCTGTTGATTCCGCTAAAGCCCCGCCCAAAATGGTAGTGGTCATTATCTTTGCCGAAGCCTCCGGCTGACGCGAAATACCCTCCACCGCCTTGCCGAAGACTATGCCGATGCCAATTCCGGCGCCCAAGCCGGTTAATACGGCTATACCGGCGCCGATCGCAAATAAACCCGTGACCATGTCCATACGTTTGCCTCCTAACTATGATTTGAAGATCTATTCATCTTCGATTTCCGTCTCGGCTGTTTCGCCAAAATATATCGAAGTGAGAACCACGAATACAAAAGCCTGCAGAATGCCGTCGAACAGATCGAAATAGATACCCGCGACGGCGGGTACGACCAGTGGGGCGACGCTGTATAACAGATACATGACTATGAAACCGCCCATTATATTGCCAAAAAGACGCAGGCATAACGACGCGGGACGCACGAAGTAATCCATAATTTTAACAAACCCGAATACGGGTGACGGACGATAAAAGTCGCGGCTCCATCCCCTTACGCCCTTAAAGCGGAACTCCGAAACCACGTAGATGAGCATCGTGGAGAGCGCAAGACAGAGGGTCACGTTAAAATTCTTGGTGGGGGGTTCCAGGGCAAGCCTGATACCCTCGAACTGCGGGTTGCCGAAAGCGTCGGCAAGCCTCTTTCCCGAAGGGATAACATCGAATATGCCGACCATATTGGACAGCGCGATAAAAATCAGCAGCATACCGGCGTATGGGGCGAATATTTTATAAGCCTTTCCTATCAGGCCTCGCATGAAATTATTCAGAAAGTCAACATAGATTTCAGCGATATTCTGCGCGCCGCTGGGGATATCTTTCAATTCGCGGGTAATAAACCATAGTATGCCGATAATGACCGCGGAAATGATAAACATCACTATGGTCGCGTCCGTAATGAAGGGGATGGGCTTTCCGTTTATGTTCACGTACATGAACACAATGGGATTTATTACTTCATCCATCTATTTCACTCCTTTCTCCCCATCCGTTGCGCGTAAGCCCGGTCTTTTCCGTTATTCCGTTAAGGCATATAACCGCAGGCGCCAACAAGTATCCCGCTGCCAGTCCGGCAAACAGGCGTACATCAATAAGAATGGAGATCAATAAAAGCGCAAAGCAAATCAATTGCGACGAAATAAAAAACATAAGCGAACGACGTTTTCCGAGCGAACACATCGACAGGAGGTTTTTATAGTTCAGCTCTATTTTAAAAACAGCAAACACCGCGCCGAAAAAGATCCCCGCAACTATGAAAAAATCCCAGCCTCTAACAAAAAAAACAGCCAACGATGAAATGACGGCAAGCAACGCCACACGTTTCGTCAAAAAAACAATCATCTTCCCAACAGCCTACCTTTTGAAGCATAAAGTATTAATAAAAATATTAATACTTATTGAGATTTATATCCCATATAATATTTTATATAATTAAAGTAAGTATTTGTCAATACTTCTTACATCAGGTTGTACCGTCTCAGCAAGTCCTGATAACGATCCTCGTATTCTTGCGCGGGCGAGTAGTCCACATATGTCTCGATAAGCGCGGGGTCGGGCAGCGGGGGCGGAGGTACGGCGGCGGTGGGCTCGTATACCGTAAAATCATCGTAGGATTCTTCCTGACGCAGGCCCGCTAACTGGTATTGCGACCTCAGCATGTCATCCTCAGGAGTGAGGAGCAGAACTGGAGCGTTTATATCAGCCTGCGCAACCATCAATTCCCCCCCGTGTAATGGACAGGATGCGTCGGGAGCCTGTCCGGACGCCATAACAATATTCGCAACGGGACAGCTGTTCGTCGCGCGATAACCGGTCGAGCGGCACATCGTCACGCTCTCTATTCCGACCCCGGGAGGGATCACAAATTTATCCGGCGTATTCATTATTTTAACGGCTTTTTCCATAAATTCCCTCCACGCAGGCGCCGCGACCGTTCCGCCGAATGCTCTTCCGAGTGAAGTGTGGTTGTCGTTGCCGACGTAGACCACCGTCACCAAACCTGGCGTTCCGCCGACAAACCAGACATCGGTCCAATCGTTGGTTGTGCCCGTTTTGCCGAACGTTTGATAGCCTTCTCTCGCCAGATTGGCTCTCGTCCCGGTTCCCCAGCTCACGGATTGCATCAGCATCGATCTTACGGTAACCGCCGTCTCGGGTGACATGGCGTAAGTCAGAGTCGGGCCGTTCTGTTCCAATACATCGCCGTTGCTGTTCCGTATCTCTCGCAGGCCGTATGGTTCCACTCTGTGGCCGTCATTTGCGAAAGCGCAAAAAGCGGCGCCCATCTCAAGCGGCGTCAGACTGCTGGAGCCGAGCACGACCGATAGATCCTGCGGAAGATGGGGCGTTGTAATTCCCATATCGCGGGCAAGCGTTCGTACAGCGGGCACCCCGGTCAACTGGCCGAGTCTGACCGCTATAGTATTGATAGATAGACTCAGGGCATCCACCAGGGTCATCTCTCCCCGGAAAGTGCCGTCGCTGTTCTTGGGCGACCAACCGTTGGGGAACGTAAGCGGCGCGTCGAAAATCCTGTCGACCGGTCTGAAACCGCTTTCAATCGCCGCCGCGTAAACGATGGGTTTGAAGGCTGAACCCGGCTGCCTGAATGCTTGCGTTGCCCTGTTAAACGCGCTGTCGTCAAAATTTCTCCCGCCTACCAGCGCGAGTATCTCGCCGGTATTAGGATCGAGACAGACAAGCGCCGCCTCGAATTGCATTTTGGAGATGACTTCCTCCGCGTGTTTTTGCAGTTCCAGATCTATAGTGGTGCGGACGGAGAGTCCTCCTCTGTATATTTGATCCCTTCCGTATTTAGGGAGCAGTTCCCTGAAAAGTATATGCGATACGAAATGAGGCGCGTCTTCCATCACGAATCTGACGCGCGTTTCGGCGCTCTCGACGGCGTACTGGAGATTAGCTGCGAATGCCAGAGTTTTGTCCTGATCTGTTATCATCCTGTCCTCAACCATGCGGTTCAAGACGTAATTCTGCCTCGACTTGGCCCTGTCAAGATTTCTGATAGGGTTATAAGCGTTAGGCGCGGGGAGCAGCCCTGCAAGCATCGACGCCTCAGCGAGCGAAAGATTAGCCACGTCCTTGCCGAAATAATTTTGCGCGGCGGCTTTGATGCCGTAGGCTCTTTGTCCAAAGTAGGCCATATTTAGATATAACTCTAATATCTGATCCTTTGTGTACATCCTCTCCATTCGTATTGCGAGGATAGCTTCCTTTGCCTTACGCTTGAGGGAAACTTCGCGGTCAAGCAACATGAGGCGCGCGACCTGTTGCGTGATTGTGCTGCCTCCCTGCGCCGCCCTTCTATGCGTCAGGTCGGCGAGAGCCGCTCGCGCTATAGCCTTCAGCCTTATGCCGCGATGCGCGTAAAACTCGCCGTCTTCCGCCGCGATTATCGCCCTGATGGCCCAGGGGGATATTTGCGAGAGCTCCGCCCAGGTTCTGTTCTCATCGAAGAGTCTCGCGATGACCACGTCGTGCCGATCGTAAAGAACCGACGTCAGGCTCGGAGTGCGCATATCCTCGACCGGCGGCAGGTCTTGCATGATGTCCCGCAAAAAAACCACGGTGAGCACGGAAGCAAATGCCGCGATTCCCATCAGCAGGAATAAGATAAGCAGGAAAAATCCCCTTATTATCGGAAATAATCTTATAGATGGTTTTTCTTCCAGAGTTCTTTTGCCGCGATTTCTTGTTGGCATTGCGCGAGACCCTCCATTTGCAGTTTGAACAATATCCGATGTATTATATCATCAATGAACCGACGAGCGTTTAAAAAAAATTGAAAACGCCATGGATTAAAAAGCACAGGATTTAAAAATCACTATGTAAAGATCACTATTGACAGTTTCAGCAGGTATATATAAAATGTCAACGAATTTAAGTTGCATATTAAAACCAAACGCTCGGGAGGAGGGGTCGGCATGTATATGAGCAGATTTGCAGGTTTCGTAATTATTCTGGTTCTGGTACTTAGCCGCGGGTTCCGCCCGAGGCCGATTGGTGCTTGAACCAGCATTAGTCGAACCCGGCCGGGACCCGCATAAGGGTTCCGGTTTTTTTATGGCTGTAAATTCGCAGCCGATATCTTAATCTCTTTTATGGGAGGACTTGTCATGATATGTACTTTCAGCGTTTTGACGCAGGACAGCCCGGGCGTTTTAATGAGGATAGCGAGTTTGTTTTATAAACGCAACTATAACATCGCGAGCCTCAGTGTCGCGCAGACAAACGATCCCGAAACCTCACGCTTCACAATAGTGATTGAAGCGGACGAGCGTGGGCATGAGCAGGTTGAGAAGCAACTCGTCAAGTTGGTTGAGGTAATCGCGGTCGAAAACCTCAGTAACGGTAAGTTTGTCGAGCGCTGGCTCTCTCTGATAAAAGTGAAAGCAAATCTGGAGAATCGCCCGCACATTCTGCAGATAGCCGATGTGTTCCGTTGCCGAGTCGTAGATATGGGCAGCGAGGCGCTGACTATGGAAGTCACCGGCGATGAGGGCAAGGTGAAAGCTTGTACTGAGGCGCTCCGCCCTTACGGTATATTGGAGATGGCCGGTTCCGGTTCCGTGGCTCTCAGCAGAGCCGGTTTCAACAACGGCGTCGAATACCCTTACGACGGCGACATAAGGAAGATTGACACGGGATACCTGATAGCCGGTAATAGCGAGGCGGTATAAGGGACTGCGATTTTCGCCTGATTTTTAAAAAATATATCAATACTAAGGAGTGTTCGAAATGGCGCACGTGTATTACGACAAGGACGCTGATTTGAAGATTTTATCGGGTAAGACGGTGGCTGTGCTTGGGTATGGCAGTCAGGGGCACGCGCACGCTCAGAATCTCAAGGAAAGCGGAGTGTCTGTGATAATCGGACTTCACGAGAGCAGCAAGTCACGAGAAACAGCAAAGAATGACGGTTTCGACGTCTACTCGGTGGCGGAAGCCGCGAAACGCGCCGATATCATCATGTTCCTGATGCCCGACCACTTACAGGCCGACATATATAACAACCATGTCGCGCCGAACATGAAAGACGACGCCTCTTTAGCATTTGCTCACGGGTTCGCGATACACTTCGGACAGGTCGTCCCATCGAAGAATAACGACGTTTTCATGATTGCGCCGAAAGGTCCCGGTCACATCGTTCGCCGCATGTATACCGAGGGCAAGGGCGTGCCTGCATTGGTAGCCGTATTCCAGAACGCGTCCGGGAAAGCTGTGGAAGTGGCGCTCGCATACGGTTCCGCCATCGGCGCCGGGCGGTCGGGAATTTTGGAGACCACTTTCCGGGAAGAAACCGAATCCGACCTGTTCGGCGAACAGGCCGTGCTCTGCGGCGGACTCTCGGAACTTATCAAGGCCGGGTTCTACACGCTTGTCGAAGCCGGATATCAGCCGGAGATAGCGTACTTTGAGTGTTTGCACGAAGTTAAACTTATCGTCGATCTGATTTTCGAGGGAGGTCTTTCATGGATGCGTTATTCGGTCAGCGATACCGCCAAGTACGGCGACCTGGCTTCCGGCAAACGTGTCGTCGATGATAATACAAAAGCGACAATGGAAAAAATCCTGGAGGAAATACAGGACGGCTCGTTCGCAAAGGATTGGATTCTCGAAAACCGCGCGGGACGCCCCAAAATGAAAAAATGGGTGGCGGCCGAGCGGGACCAGTTGCTGGAGCATGTCGGGCGTGATTTGCGCGGCATGATGCAGTGGTTAGATAAGAAAGAAGCGCCGGAGTATTAGACATGAGTGATCTTAACGAAATTGTACGAATTTTCGACACAACAATGCGGGACGGCGAACAGGCAGCCCGCATCAATCTGAACACAGGGGAAAAGGTTCAGATAGCGCACGCCTTGGAAAGACTCAACGTAGATGTTATCGAGGCAGGTTTCCCGGCGGCGTCGCGCGGCGATTTTGAGGCTGTTTCTTCAGTTGCGGCGGAGATTCGCACCCCGATCATCGCGGGCCTCGCCCGCTCGGTTGAAAAGGATATTACGACGGCCGGAGAGGCGCTTCGCGGTGCTGCCCGCTCCAGGATACATACATTTATAGCGACAAGTCCCATCCACTTGGAATACAAGCTGAAAATGAAGCCGGACGAGGTATTGAAGGAGGTTGAAAGCGCTATAACTCTCGCGCGTTCCATCACTCCCGACGTGGAATTTTCCGCGGAGGACGCGAGCCGCTCTGAGATAGATTTTTTGGTGGAGGCGTATACTGTCGCCATCGAATCCGGTGCAACAACGCTAAACATTCCCGACACGGTCGGTTACTCCATGCCCTACGAATTCGAGGAGTTCTGCAGGACGATAATTAACAGGATAAACAAGCCCGGCGTTATATGGTCCGTACACTGCCACAACGATCTTGGGCTTGGCGTGGCGAACTCGCTTGCCGCGGTCCGCGCCGGCGCGCGTCAGATCGAATGCACGATAAACGGCCTTGGCGAACGCGCGGGCAACGCATCTATGGAAGAGGTAGTGATGGGACTCCGCACAAGACGCGACCATTTTGGAGTGGACACGAAAATTGACGCCAAAAGATTCTTCTCAACGAGCAAGTTGGTTTCAGGCCTGACCGGCGTTCCGGTTCAGCCGAACAAAGCCGTCGTAGGCATTAATGCCTTCGCGCACGAAGCCGGTATTCATCAGCATGGAATGCTCTGCAACAGGGCGACTTACGAGATAATGACGCCTGAGAGCGTGGGAGCGCCGGGAACGGATCTTCATCTTGGCAAACACTCCGGAAGGCACGCATTCAACGAGCACGCGGAGAATCTGGGGTATAAACTCACGAAAGAGCAGAGCGCGACCGCCTTCGAGTACTTCAAGGAATTGTGCGATAAGAAAAAGGACGTATCTGACGGCGACATAGAGGCATTCCTGCTTGACCGTATCCTTCAGCTCACTCCCGAGAAACGTTACGAGCTCAAGGATTACGCTGTGACCGTAGGATCAGGAGGTAAACCCACCGCTTCCATAACCCTGATCCACGATGAGACGGAGACAACGGAGGCGGCTGTAGGCAACGGCCCGGTCGACGCGGCGTATCAGGCTATTTTGAAGATACTGCCCTTCGAGCCCGAACTTGCGGAATTCCGGATAAGGGCGACGAGCGAACTGGCGGATGCGCTCGGTGAAGCCCATGTAATCCTGCGTTACAAGAATGAAAATATTGACATAAACGCTCAGGGCAGGGGAGCGAGCACTGACATTATCGAGGCTACGATACGCGCGTACATTGAGGCGGTAAACCGCCTCTTCTCAGTCGCGGCGGCAAAAGAGGTGACGCTCTGATGCCTCATACCTTAGCGGAGGCAATAATTGCTTCCCACACGAAAGATGTCGTGTTTCCGGGATCCGTTTGTCAGGTAAACGTAGATTTCGCGTTCGCAAACGACATAACGGGTCCTCCCGCGATAGAAGAGTTCAAAAAAATGGGGGCAATCCGTGTTTTCGATCCCCTAAGATGCGCGATACTTCCCGACCATTTTACTCCGAACAAGGACATCGCTTCGGCGGAACAGGTTCGTAAATTGAGAATTTTCGTCCGTGAACAGGGTATGAAATATTGGGAGGTCGGCCGCGTTGGAGTGGAACACACCTTCATACACGAGACCGGCAACGCCCTTCCCGGTGAAATAGTCATAGGCGCGGATAGCCACACCTGCACCTACGGTGCGTTGGGCGCGCTGGGTACGGGGATGGGTCAGACCGACCTCGCCGCAGTATGGGCTCTGGGCGAGACCTGGCTGCGCGTTCCCGAGACGATAAAGGTTGTCATGAACGGCAGGCCGTCGGAATGGATCGGGGGCAAGGATCTTATATTGCATATTATCGGGATGATTGGCGTCGAGGGCGCTAGATACATGTCGCTTGAATTTACAGGAGAGGCGGTTGGCGCGCTTTCCATGGACGACCGCTTCACTATGTCCAACATGGCGATCGAGGCCGGAGGGAAGTGCGGACTCTTCATACCGGATCCGATATCGCTTGAATATGCGAACTCGCGGAAGTCTCGTGAATACACCCCGCTGTATCCCGACGAAGGCGCGAATTACATCCGTACCGTGGAGATAGACGCTTCCTCGGTATCGCCGACCGTGGCTCTGCCGCATCTGCCGAGTAACGCCAAGACGGCGCGCGAGTGTTCGTCGATGGTGATAGACCAAGTGTTCATAGGCAGCTGCACGAACGGGCGCAGTTCGGACATAGAGGCCGCCGCCCGTATCCTTGACGGACAAAAGATCCATGATCGGGTGAGGCTGATGGTCATCCCGGCCTCATACGAAGTCTTTAACGAGGCATTGGATCGGGGTTGGATTAAAATATTCACGGAGGCGGGTGCGACGGTATGTACTCCGTCATGCGGGCCATGCATGGGCGGGCACTTGGGGATACTGGCGGACGGAGAGCGCTGTGTTTCGACGAGCAACAGGAATTTCGTCGGCCGTATGGGACACAAAAACAGCGAGATAATTCTCGCGAGCCCAAAGGTCGCGGCAGCGAGCGCGATAACCGGGCGAGTCACCGATCCTCGCGATCTCGCGGGCAAATGAGGGGGCGCTGACGATGAAAAAAGGATCAAAAATCTTGGGGCGCGCGTGGGTATATGGAGACAATGTGGATACGGATGTTATAATTCCCGCCCGTTACCTCTCCACGAGTGAGCCGTCGGAACTGGCGCGCCGTTGCATGGCGGATATAGACGCGTCTTTTGCCGGCGCGGTGAAAAAAGACGACATTATCGTGGCGGGGGCGAACTTCGGTTGCGGTTCGAGCAGGGAACACGCGCCGATAGCGATAAAGGGCGTGGGGGTATCATGCGTGGTGGCGTCGTCATACGCGCGAATCTTCTACCGCAACGCCATCAACATAGGGCTGCCCATATTGGAGTGTCCCGAAGCTTGCGCGCCCGGAGCGGTGAAAAAAGGCGACGAGTTGGAGATAGACGTGGCGTCCGGGGAGATAACGAACAAAACCAGCGGAAGGACTTTCAAGGCGGCGCCGGCGCCGGAGTTTCTGCAAAGCTTATTCGCCGCGGGCGGGCTGGTGTCCTACGTTCGGGAAAGATTGGAGCGCGAGAAGTGAGTGATGGAGTAAAGCAAGTTAATTCTAAGAAAACGAAATATAAAATCGCCGTAATACCGGGCGACGGCATTGGCCCGGAGGTGACGGCGGAGGCGCGCAAAATAGCCTGCGCCGCGGCATCGGGAGAAGGCGCGGCGTTCGAGTGGGCGGAATACCCGTTCGGGGCGGAGTACTATCTCAGGACGAACGAAATACTGCCCGGATCCGCGATAGAAGAGATGCGCGGATGCGACGCGATGCTGCTCGGGGCGATAGGCTCTCCAAACGTGAAGCCCGGGATACTAGAACGCGGAATATTGCTGGCACTCCGATTCATATTCGACCAGTACGTAAACCTGCGTCCCGCCAAGTCACTGCCCAATGTGCCGACGCCTGTGCCCTTGGGGGAACGCGGCATGGACTCGGTGGTGATTCGAGAGAACACCGAGGATTTATACATGGGGCTCGGCGGGATATTCGAAGGAACGTCGGAATCACTCGAAATGCAGCTTGTGCTTGCGCGCGGAGGTTATTCGCTCAGGGGTTCGCTCGAACTGTCCCTGTCGCCGAATATGCCGTTCGCCGCGCAGGTCGCTCTCAATACGCGTCACGGCGTCGGGCGCATAACGAGGTATGCGTGCGAAGAGGCCCGCAGGAGAGGAGAGAGCCGGGTTACCATCGTCACGAAATCGAACGCGGCTCCCGCGTTATACGGTTATTTCGAGGACGAGGCGAAGCGTGTCATTGCGGAAGAGTTTTCCGATATCAAGCCGGATACGGTGAATGTCGACGCGCTCTGCTATCACCTGTCCAGAACGCCGGCGGCCTATGGAGTTCTGCTCTGTCCGAATCTCTTCGGCGACATTGTGAGCGACCTTCAGGCCGGACTTGCCGGGGGACTGGGCGCCGCGGCGGGAGGCAACATCGGCGACGGGCTCTCGATGTTTGAACCCGTTCACGGTTCCGCCCCTGACATAGCCCGCACAGGCAGGGCAAATCCGATAGCCGCGATACTATCCAGCGCGCTTATGTTAAAACACCTTGGTCTCGATAAATCAGCAAGCGACGTCGAGCGGGCGGTCTGCGCATATCTGTGCGAATCACCGCCGAAAGATTTTCCGTTCGAATTCGGCGGAGAGATGAAATGTTCGGACGTCGGGGACGCCGTACTGCGTAAATTGTAAGTTGGGAGGTATTTCTCCATGAGTATGACAGGCGCGGAAATTCTTGTTAAGTCGTTGGAGGACGAGGGGGTAGAGACTATCTTCGGCCTGCCGGGAGGTACGGTCATACCTCTTTATGACGCCTTGTACGATTCGTCGATAAATCATGTGCTCGTGCGCCACGAACAGGCTGCGGCCCATGCGGCGGACGCTTTTTCGAGGGTGGGCGACAAGGTGGGGGTATGCTTTGCGACGTCAGGACCGGGGGCGACTAATCTGGTGACAGGCATCGCGACGGCGAACATGGATTCATCACCGATGGTGGCCGTGACGGGACAAGTCGCGACGGCAGCGATAGGGAAGGACGCCTTTCAGGAGGCGTTTATCCTCGGTATCTCGATGGCCATTGTGAAACACAGTATGCAGGTGAGATCGACGGATGATATCCCGCGAGCGGTGCAAGACGCTTTTTTCATCGCGTCGACCGGGCGGCCGGGTCCCGTATTGGTCGACATTCCAGTGGACATACAGAAAGCCTTTGGCAAATACAAGCGTCCCGAGTCGTCCGGATCGAGATATCCCGGCTATCCGGGGAGCTTGCCGGAGAATATCGAACGACTTGGCGAGGCGGGACGTCTGATACGTAACGCGGATCGACCGGTCATAATAGCCGGAAATGGAGTGAACCTGTCCCGGGCATTCGAAGCGCTGAAGGAGTTATCGGAGAATCTTTGCATCCCGGTTGCGAACTCATTGCTGGGTAAGGGGACAATTCCCTACGATCATCCGAACAGGGTTGGAATGATAGGAATGCACGGGCACGCGGCGGCAAACCGGGCGATCACAAACGCGGACGTAATCATTGCCGTCGGGTCGAGGTTGAGTGACCGCAGCACCGGAAAGGTCGCCGATTTCGGCAAAGGAGCGCATATTATACATATTGATGTGGATCGCGCGGAGATTCGCAAAAGCGTCGAGACTGACGTGTGGCTTCTGGGAGACGCGTCACGGCTGCTGAGGCTGCTCTGTGAAGAGGCCTCCGGCCATGATCCAAAAAAGCGCGCGGAGTGGATGCTTCGCATCCGCGAATTCGATGAGTCTGAACCGACCGTCCGCAAGGCGGTTGATGGGAAGATTCATCCGTGGCAGGTGATTGACGCGCTGGACGAGGTGACGCGAGGTAACGTGATAGTCACCACGGAAGTCGGGCAGAACCAAATGTGGGCCGCCCAATATCATAGATCATTACATCCGAGGAGCTTCGTCACATCCGGCGGATTGGGCACGATGGGATTCGGCATTCCCGCCGCTATGGGCGCTCACTTCGCCCGCCCGGATGTGCCCGTCGTGTGCATCGCGGGCGACGGCAGCGCGATGATGAACATACAGGAACTCGATACATATGCGCGCTACAGGATGCCCATCAAGGTGTTCGTGCTGGACAACAACTGTCTCGGAATGGTAAGACAGTGGCAGGAGTTATTTTATAAAGGGCGCTACTCAAACACCCTTTACAGTTTGAAGCCGGATTTTGTGAAGATAGCGCAGGGAATGGGGATCGACGCGTTTTTTGTGGACGACCCGGCGAAGGTTAAGCAGACAATAGAGCAAGCTTTGGAAATCCCCGGCCCCGCCCTGATACACTTCGCGATACCGCAGCCTGAAAACGTGTTCCCGATGGTTCCGGCAGGCGAACCCCTCGAAAGCATGATTGTATGGGCTCAACGGGACTAATGAAAAAGTAGATATTATGATCAAAGTATTCGTAACGGGAGCGACGGGCGGCAATCAACCGCCCGTTATGACAGTAAATATTGTTTTAATTTCTCCAGCAGCTCGTCATAATCCACCGGTTTACCGATATGATCGTTCATTCCGGCTTCCACGCACCGTTCAACGTCTTCTCTGAACACATTCGCAGTCATTGCGACGATGGGAATCTCCCCGGCTTTTGTTGAATCGAGCGCCCGTATGCGCCGCGTAGCTTCCAGGCCGTCCATGATCGGCATCTGCATGTCCATCAAAATCATGTCATACTTATCCGGCGCGGCGTCAAACATTTTCACGGCCTCGGCGCCGTTGACCGCGCAATTGATTTCAAGACCTGTGGATTCCAATAATGTAATCACAATTTCGCGGTTGAGTTCCACGTCCTCCGCCATCAGGATGCGGAGTCCCTGGAATAATCCCTCTCGTTCATATTTTGCTTCGCCGGATTCCACGCCGCTCTTTACGCCGATATGGCTGTTGATGCACTCTACCACATCGGAAGAGAATAAGGGTTTTGACAAAAATCCGTTTACGCCTGCCGCTTTGGCATCCTGTTCGATCGTATTCCAGTCATACGCTGAAATGATAATGATCTTCGGTTTTTCCGACTTCACCGCCGTTATGGCGCGAGAGAGCGAAATGCCGTCCATCACAGGCATTTGCATATCTATAAAACAGACGTCATATGTGACGTCACGGTCGATCAATTTGAGCGCGTCCTCGCCGTTCGTCGCGGTGTCGCATATCAGATTCATCCTCCGCGAGATAACCTCGAAAAACTCCAGCGCCTCCGGAGAATCGTCCACGACCAGTATCCGGATTGTTTCAGGTCTCTCAAGGAAAACCGGCGGGCTTTCTTTGTCCGGCGCGCGTTCCAGTTTGACTGAAAAAGAGAATGTCGCTCCCGCGCCGAGTTCGGATTCAAGCCATATATCGCCGTTCATCAACTCGATTATGCGTTTGGAAATCGCGAGTCCAAGACCCGTTCCGCCGAATTTGCGGGTTGTGTCTTTTTCCGCCTGCTCAAAGGAAGTGAACAGTCGTTTTTGCTGTTCCGGACTGATACCTATGCCCGTGTCTGTCACATCAAACCGTATTGCGCAAAAATTGTTTTCTTCCTCAATTAATCGCACATGCAGCGAAACCGAGCCTGATTCCGGCGTAAACTTGACCGCGTTTGACAGCAGGTTTGTAATGACCTGAGCCAGCCGCTGGTCATCGCCGACCAACATGTGCGGGATTTTCGGATCGAGCTTCAATTTGAAGGTCTGCCCTCTTTCATTGACACGAAAGATGATTACGTTTACAACCTTCTTGATCATCTTTTCAAAGTCGAATTCCACATTGGACAAGTCGAATTTATTGGCCTCGATTTTGGACATGTCAAGAACGTCGTTGATAATACCGAGCAAATGAGTGGAAGCTATTTCGATTTTTTCAAAGGCGTAATCTTTTTTTTCGATGCTGGGGGCGGATTTGCCGATCGTCGTCATGCCGACTATCGCATTAATCGGCGTTCTGATTTCGTGGCTCATATTAGAGAGGAACTGGCTCTTGGCCTGGTTCGCGGCAAAGGCTTTTTCCAGCGCCGTGGTAAGCTCCTGCGTCATTTCGTTCCGAAGCAGCGCGTTTGTAATGAGCAGGCTTGCCGACCTGAGGATGGATTCCTCGTTCAGGGTAAACAGCCGTTCCCGGTGGCAGTCGTTAAAACCCATGAACCCCCAGAATTCGTTGTGTAAAAAAATCGGAACAATCAGAAGGGAAAGTATACCCTGGGAGGCAAAACGCTGCTGTAAAAGCGCCACAGGCATTTCGCGGACAATGCTGTTGATACACTCGTTTTTTGTGAGCTGTTCCTCCCAGCCCGGCAGGTTTTCGTCATATGGCTGTTTGATTGTTATTTTCTTGCCTTGCGACGGTTCGGCGCCCTCCGACCATTCAAAAAGCTGCGTGCAATACAGCTTCCCGTTATCACGGAAATTCCGCCACAAGCGCACGCGATCGGCGTCCACGGCGTCCGCCAATACGCCCATGCTACGCCATAAAGCGTCCTCAAATTGATCCACTTCAGCCTGAAGCAGATATACGATCGCGGTATTAACCGCATTGAGTAATTGATCGCGATGCTCTGTATTCGCTGATTCCGCTTTCAATCTGATCTCTTTCTCCCCTTAAAAGATCAATTTCCATCACGGCTCCAGCAAATTCTTGAACACTCCGTCGCCTGGATCTACTATTACCGTTGTGCCGGGTTTTATGCTGGCTCTGTACATTTCGAGCTGCTTTAAGTAGGTGTAGAGCTCGACATTGTTTTGCGTGGCTCTGTTAATTATTGACTGAGCTTCCTTGTCGCCCTCGGCTTTGATCGCAGCCGCTCTTATGTTTGCGTCGGCAATAATTGC
>Ga0099364_10004510_pt1 | contig 21082 bp, 20 predicted proteins | sample TergutTh196P3_FD_73070 | JGI IMG/M metagenome (GOLD analysis project Ga0099364, IMG submission 73070) | Microcerotermes parvus P3 segment gut microbial communities from Pointe-Noire, Republic of the Congo - Th196 P3 | ecosystem: Host-associated > Arthropoda: Insects > Digestive system > Gut ... | reverse complement strand
AGCAAACGACGATTAGTATACTTTCTTGGTGTCATCCCAGGGGGTTTTTAGGGGGAACGCCTAAACGATTTTTGCTTACTTTGTATCGTTACAAAGTAAGTGCCCGTCGCGGCATGAGCGACAAACAAACTTCTCCGCTGAAGTTAGCGGTTAAGAAAATATAAAACAAGGGTTTTGTGTAACGGTACGCCCAGTGTACGTACCGTTACAAAATAAAAAACAGTAAATATGTAGGGGCGGCAATCTGCCGCCCGGTGAATAAATATATTATACCGCGGGCGGCAATCTGCCGCCCGGTGAATAAATATAATATACCGCGGGCGGCAAGTTGCCGCCCCTACAAGGTAGACAAAAACACTTCTATTTCCATATCATCTGTATAATATCTTTAAACGTAATTACTATCGTTAGTAATATCAATAACGCAAATCCTATTCCGTTGATAAACATTCCTACTTTTGGATGCACAGGTTTACGGCGGATTTTTTCTATTATAAGGAAAATAAGCTGTCCGCCGTCCAAAGCAGGGAAAGGCAATAAATTGAAAATCCCAACATTGATGCTGATAAGAGCGATTAGTGTTAAATATGAATTCCAACCTGTTTGTGTCGCTTTACTTACGATGGTAGACGTGCCTATTGGGCCTTTTACATCTTCAACAAAATCAACTTGCCCTGTAAACAAATCGAATAGCGATACATATATCATTCTTCCGACGGCGATTGACTTTACGACAGATTCCGTTGCAACAGTCGCAATATTTTTGGGCTTGTATTGGAACTCAAAATTAAGCTTGCCATCTTCGTTAAAAATTGATGCGTTTTCTAATGTGATTTTTTCACCGCCGCGTAATATTACTATGTCGGGGGTTATTTTTTCTCGCATTAATTCATTGACTTGTTGTTGCTGATTTTCCTCGGTGTCGTTATAATTTATGGGAAGTTGTTTTTCTTGGTGTAATTTTCTTATTTCCTTGAGTTCGTTGTTCATTTTATATATAGGAAAACTTATATCGTTTGAATGCCATATGGAAAAACCGTTCATTTCTAAAATTTTATCCCCCGGTTGCAATAAAACTTCATTGTATGATGCCGAGTTTGTTTTTACACTTTCGACAGTAGCTGTTTCAATATCCTGCGGTTGTATAATAATCGCAACGGCCATTATTATAAATCCCAGTAAAAGATTCATTGCCGCACCTGCGATTAATACGATAGATCTTCTCCAAATCGGCTTTTTGTCAAACGAAGTTGTACCGTTATCTTTATCTTCTTCGTTTATTTCGGTATCTTTTTCGGTAGAAGTCGACATTTCTTTTAATTTGTCATAAGGTACGGACGAGATAGAATCTATTTTGTCATATTCATTTTCAACTTTTACCGCAAGATTTTTATTTGCATTTTGTGATAAAATTTGAGTTTCATTTTTTGTGTTATCTATGCCATTATTTATACCGTTTTCTGTTTCGCCGTCGGTGTCATTTCCTGTATCGTATGTTTTTTCAAAAACATTGCTTTCGCCCGGCATGGAAACATAACCGCCTATGGGGAATAATCTTATTGTGTATTGCGTATCGCCTTTTGTGAATTTGAAAATCGCAGGGCCCATGCCCAAAGAAAATTCCTGCACTATAATTTTGTTTGATTTTGCCGCAATAAAATGTCCCAATTCATGCACCAAAATAATAATCCCAAACATTAAAATCGTAGGTAGGATTTGTGTTAAAAGAACTTGCATACAATATGCCATGCACCAAGTTGCACAAAACGCTCATGTAAAAACTGCATGGCATTCGCGGCAATTTGGTTCCTTTCTATATTATTTTCCACGCTAACTCCTTCGCTATCATCTCTATTTTTTTAATATTTTCATATGTTACTATTGTTTGTGAAAGTTCATATTCGGATGCTTTTTTTACAAATTCTCCTATTTGCAAAAAACTTATTTTGCCGTCTAAAAATAAATTCACGGCATATTCATTAACGCAATTGACAAACGCAGGGTAAAGTCCCCCTTTTTTTATAGCGTTGATTGCGGCGTTAAGGCAAATAAAAGTGTCATAATCGGGTTTTTCAAAAGTAAGATTCCCAAGTTCTGTTAAACAAACACGTTCGACATCACATTCAAGACGTTTTGGGTAAGTCAACGCATATTGTATCGGAAGTTTCATGCTCGGCACGCCCATTTGCGCTATAATCGCACCGTCGTTAAATTCTACCGCCGAATGTACGATACTTTGCCGATGTATAACGATTTCTATTTGTTCGGGAGTTAAATCAAACAACCAAACGGCTTCGATAAATTCCAGTCCTTTATTCATTAAAGTCGCACTGTCTATGGTAATTTTTGCTCCCATTTCCCAGTTTGGATGCGCTAACGCATTTTCTACCGTCACATTTTGTAATTCGCCGCGGGTTTTTCCGAAAAACGGGCCTCCTGATGCTGTGAGTATGACCTTTTTTATCGGATTTAATTCGGTTTTGTTTGAAAAATTACCGGTATAATTTTGCAAACATTGAAATATGGCGGAATGTTCACTGTCCACAGGGTAAATTTTTACACCTTTTTGTTTAGCGGATTTCATTACCAATTCTCCGCCTGCGACAAGGGATTCTTTGTTAGCCAGCGCTATGTCTTTTCCTGCATCAATTGCCGCAAGAACAGGCGTTAATCCCACCATGCCGACAACACTGTTAAGCACAATATCAGCGGCGGAATGTGCGGCAGTTTCGGCAAGCCCTTCTTCTCCTGCTGTGATTTTAATATTAGTTCCTGTCAAATTTGCTTTTAATTGCAAATATTTGTCCTTATTATATATACACACAATTTGCGGATTATATGCACGGGCTTGCTTTTCCAATAACTTAATATTGCTATGCGCCGCTAACGCAGAAACCTTAAAACCGTGTTCATCTGCAATTTCAAGTGCCTGTGTGCCTATAGAACCGGTAGACCCTAAAACAGAAATTGTTTTTTTCATTGTAATTACCTATTGAAATAAAATTTTGCTATGCAATTTTATTTTGTTTTTCATTATAAATTTATTTTGATTTTATAAAATAACAATCATCTTTCCAATTTATTGGGTTTTCATTAATATATTTCGATATGAAATTATATTCATTTTTATCACGAATTATATGATCATGAAATGATTTTTGCCATACTGAATATCCAATTTGCATCGATACATACCGTTTCATATTCCCAATAACTGTTTGTATCTTTGTAGGGGCGGCAATCTGCCGCCCGTTTTCACAACAAATTCGCCCGTTTTCACAATAAATCTGTTCATTTTTATTATGTTTTCGTATATTTTTATTAATGACAGTGTTTTCCATATGAGTAACACATAAAATCATGTGAACATGATTAGGCATAATTACATAATTGTTAACTAATATATGCGGATATATTTTGGTAATATTGTTTATTGAAATATCTGTAATTTGTCCAACTTCTGATAATTCAACAAATGGATAGCATATAGTTTAATGCGGGCGGCAGGTTGCTTCATGCGGGTGGCAGGTTGCTTCATGCGGGCGGCAGGTTGCTTCATGCGGGCGGCAGGTTGCTTCATGCGGGCGGCAGGTTGCCGCCCCTACTACTTTACCCAACATTTCGTGTTTGTTTTTAACGCAAATTGTTATAAAATAATATCCTGGTTTAGAATAATCGTATTCATATAATCTTATCTTTTTTCTTGTTATAATATTTCATCATTCCTTGCTATATATAATTAGATAATCCGTATTATATCAATAAATTTCAAGCTGAAATATACGAAAGGAGCGACGAACAGCACGCTGTCGAAACGGTCTAACATTCCGCCGTGCCCCGGCATAATTGAACCGAAGTCTTTTATTGAACATTGACGTTTTACTATTGACGCGCTTAAATCTCCCAAAACAGACAATGCGGTGCAAATTATACTTAGAATTATAAGATAAATGAATGATATTTCAAATTGCTCATGCATGATATTATTAAAAATCACACCCATTATGGTTGCAAAAATTATATTTGAAACAAAACTTCCTATTAACCCTTCTATAGTTTTTTTCGGGCTAATCGAAGGGGCTAATTTATGTTTTCCGAACAACATTCCAAAAGCAAAACCGCCGCCGTCTGAAACCCACGCAAACCCTAAAGTCAAAAGCAATAAAAACATTCCATAATCATGATTACGGTTAAGATAAACTATTGTTGACATAGATGCAGGAATGGCAGTTGCGATAAAAAATATCAAACCCACTTGTTCAAGGCGAAGTTTTTCGCGGTAAATTAACATAATAATAAAGAGCATGAAAACAAAAAGCGTTATTATAAATCTCCCATAATCATTGAAATACGGCTCTTCAATAAAAGGAATAAATGCAGATAACGCCAACGCCAATATAGAAACAGGTATGTTGTTCGAATATTTTGTAGCGACTAATAATTCATATGTTATCATAACAGATATTAAAGCCACTGCGATATTTAACATTATTGTTTCAAATAAAAAAAGAACAACAATTAACAATAAAAATCCGGCTCCCGCCGAAATAAAACGTTTTTTAAGTAATTTAATCACCTCTTTTTTCGCTTGTGTCGCGAAATGGCACTTGCTTTTTTGAAAAAGCAAGCAAAAACTTTTTATCGCTTGTGCCGCGAAATGGCATTTTCTTAACCGCTGTCTTCAGCGGAGAAGTTTGTTTGTCGCTCATGCCGCGACGGGCACTTACTTTGTAACGATACAAAGTAAGCAAAAATCGTTTAGGGGAACAATCCCCCTAAAAACCCCAGGGGCTGACACCAAGAAAGTATATTAATCGTCGTTTGCTCTCGATTGGTAAAATTTCCGTATTTCCTTTGCTTTTTCGCACCGTTGTTTTTCACGCAACGACGATATATAGTTTGTACTCCTCATAATCCCAAAATTGTTGTTTATGTGTCTAAAATCTAAAATCTAATTTTTGTTGATATGTAAATTTTATTATAATCATAAAAATTTCGTGTCAACAAAAATTGTCTAATATCTACTTTATCCCCCGAATCGACGATTCCTATTTGAAAATTCTTCTAATGCTTTGTTCATGTGTTTTATGTTGAAATCGGGCCATAGTATGTCGTCCATGAAAACGTATTCTGCATATGCACATTGCCATATTAAAAAATTTGATAATCTGTATTCGCCGCTGGGTCTTATAATCAAATCTACGGGAGGTTGTCCTGCGGTATAAAGTTGCGATTCTACTGCGTTTTCGTCGATGTCGGAAATTTCAAGCTCCCCTTTGCAAACTTTGGACGTTATTTGCTTTATTGCGTTAACAATTTCTGAACGCCCGCCGTAATTTACTGCGATATTTAATGTAAGCCCGGTGGCATCTTTGCTTAAGTTTTCCAGATATTTCATTTTTTCCACAATGTCATCATCGAAAACATTTCTGTCGCCGATAAACAACATTCTGATGTTTTCTTTGGCGTATTTTTCCGCTTCATCCAAATAATCGCGAAGAAGTTTTATAATCGTATTAATTTCTTTTTGTTCACGCTTCCAATTTTCGGTTGAAAAAGCATAAACAGTTGTATATTTAATACCGATTTTATTGCAATATCGGATAATCTTACGGAAAACTTGTGCGCCTCTGGCATGACCTGCATAACGAGGCATACCGCGTTTTTTAGCCCAACGCCCATTTCCGTCCATAATAATACCAATATTTTGCGGTAATATATTTTCCATAAAAAAATCTTTCTTTCGTTTTACTCTAACCTCGCCGTACGGCGAGGTTAGAGTAAAACGGCAATATTTTGTTTCGGGTTTGCACCTCAGCCGATAACAAGTGAGGGTTGCACTACAATATTATTTTTTTGAGTTTGCACTTCTGCTGACAGTAGGTAAAAATGATATTAAAAATTTTTCGTGCCACTCGCAAAAATTATATTATATTGCGGGTAGCAGATTGCCGCCCCTACAGATAAATCAGAATTTAGGAGATAAGAAATAGGTTTTAGGGTTATAAAATATCATCGCAACAGCGATACCTTATAAATTAGGAATTAGGAGTGAGGAATTAGGAGTTAGGTTTTTAAATATCATCGCAACAGCGATACCTTAGAATCCTAACTCCTAACAATTTTTGCGTTGATGTAACTTGCAATTCACCATAAAAACGTCGTAAAAGCAAAAATTGACCTATTTAAATAACTTTATTCAAATTTCCATTATCTCTTTTTCTTTTGTGGCGGAAATTTTGTCGATTTCTTTTATATGTTTATCGGTTAATTTTTGGATTTTATCTTCGCCTTCTTTTAAGTCGTCTTCGGTTATATCGCTCTTTTTCTTAGCGGCTTTTAATTTTTCGTTGCAATCACGGCGGATATTACGCACCGCAACTTTTGTTTCTTCTTTTAATTTGTGGATTTGTTTCACAATATCTTTACGGCGTTCTTCGGTGAGAACAGGGAACGCAATTCTTATAACTTTGCCGTCGTTTGTCGGGTTAATCCCCAAATCAGATGCTTGAATCGCTTTTTCAATCAATGACATTGTAGATTGGTCCCAAGGAGAAATTACCAATATGCGCGCTTCACTTACAGAAACCGCCGCCATTTGATTTATCGGTGTAGGTGTGCCGTAATAATCGACTTTGATTTTTTCAAGTACCGCAGGATTTGCTCTCCCTGCACGTATTTGCGAAAATTCGTGATGTAAAAACTCGATAGATTTTGAAATTCTTTCTTCAAAATCATTAAAAATTTCTTGATACATTTTTTATTACCTCCCAAAAATTGTTATTTATTATTTGTTATCTGTCATCTGTTATCTGTTCACTATTAGTTATTACCTTTGTCCCAATACTCTCTCCCATTGCGGCTTTTATCATGTTTTCCGGGTTTGCTAAGTTGAAAACTAAAAGGGGGATATTGTAATCGCGGCACATCGAGGCCGCTGTTGCGTCTATTACATTGAGTTGCTTTTTTAATACTTCATTAAAAGATATTTCGTCATATTTTACGGCATCGGGGTATTTGTTCGGGTCTTTGTTGTATACACCGTCAACCATAGTTGCCTTGAAAATTATGTCTGCTTCTATTTCCGCCGCTCGCAATGCCGCCGCGGTGTCGGTGGAGAAAAATGGGTTGCCTGTGCCGCATCCGAAAATTACAATTCTTTCTTTTTCAAGATGCCTTACTGCACGGTTGCGTATATACGGCTCTGCTACTGCCTGCATAGCAATGGCGGTTTGTACGCGGACTATCGAACCCAGTTCTTCCAAGACATCGGCAACTGCGAGTGCGTTCATTGTAGTACCCAACATTCCTATGTGGTCGGCTCTTGTTCTGTCCATTGCTCCGCTTGAACGTCCTCTCCAAAAATTACCGCCGCCAACCACAATGGCGGTTTCAACTTGTAATTCCGACATTTTTTTAATAGACTTGCAAATTTCTGTCATTACATTATAATCTAAACCAAACTTATTTTGTCCCGCAAGTGCTTCTCCGCTTAATTTTAAAAGGATTCGTTTATACTTTGTTTGCATTGGCAACTTCCTTTCAAAAAAAGCACCAACACCCCCTAATAAACCGTTGGTACTTTTTAATATACTCCTTTATGGCAACTTCCGGAAGTTGCCTATATAAAAGAGCATAAAACAACCTCTAAAACCTCAATTTTGAGGCTTTAGAGGTTGTCTTTGTTACTTAGTTAGGTTAGCTATTTCTTCCGCAAAATTTTCTTCTCTTTTTTCAAGACCTTCACCTTTTGCATAACGGATAAATTCTAAAATTTTAATAGTTCCGCCCAATTCTTTTGCTGTATTTTCGGTATATTTTCCGACAGAAACATTACCGTCTTTAACAAAAGCTTGGTCTGTTAAACAAAATTCTTTATAATATTTTGAAATACGCCCTTCTACCATTTTTTTAGCGATATTTTCGGGTTTTCCTTCGTTTATTGCTTGTGACATTAATATTTCTTTTTCTTTTTCGATAACTTCGTCGGGAACTTGTTCTTTATTTAGATATTGCGGATTTGCCGCCGCAACTTGCATAGCGACATCTTTTCCGTAAGTTAAAAATTCGGGTTTGTCCGCTAAATCCGTATCGAATTTTATCATAACTCCGATTGTGCCGCCGCCATGAACATAAGAAACTAAATCGCCTTCCAAACGCACAAAACGGCGTATTTTAATGTTTTCGCCTATTGTTAGAATTTTATCGTTAAGTTCTTCTTGAACTGTCGCATTAGCGCCTGCAAGATTTGTTGCTAACAAAGCCTCAACATCGGCAGGATTCGATTCAATAATTGTGACCGCAACCGCGTTTGCGAAAGCTACAAAATCCTTGTTTTTCGCAACAAAATCGGTTTCAGCGTTCACTTCTAATACTACGCCCACTTTTTTATCGTTGTTTATAACTGAAACAACGATTCCTTCCACCGCAATACGCCCGGCTTTTTTAGCCGCCGCCGCAAGACCTTTTTCACGCAATGATTTTATAGCTTGTTCCATATCACCGTTAGCTTCAGTAAGCGCTTTTTTGCAGTCCATCATACCGCAACCTGTTTTTTCTCTCAATGCTTGTACATCTTTTGCTGTGAATGCCATAATATATTTTCCTCCTAAAATCTTATTGTTTTTTATTGTTCGCTTGTGCCGCGAAAGGGCACTTGCTTTTTGTAAAAGTAAGCAAAATCTTTTTTCGCTCATGCCGCGAAATGGGCACTTACTTTTTATAAAAGTAAGCAAAATCTTTTTACCGCTGGCTTCAGCGGAGAAGTTTGTTTGTCGGGATTGCGCCCGACAGCGCAGTTACTTTGTAGCGAAACAAAGTAACCAAAATTCGTTTAGGGGAACAATCCCCCTAAAAACCCCAGGGGTTGACACCAATACAGTTTATTAATCGTCGTTTGCTCTCGATTGGTTTTTGTGTGATATTTCTTTTGTTTATATGCACCGTTGTACAAACGCAACGACGATACGGTGTTTGTACTCCCCATAATCCCAAAATTGTTGTTTATATTGTTTAAAATCTAACATTTTATGTCTAATTTTTGTAGGGGCGAACTCTGTTCGCCCGCAGATTTACAGAAAACTTCATTATTTCATACCATTTTGTTGTTTTTATCCAACGGGCGGCAGATTGCCGCCCCTACATATTATTGTTTATATCATCTAAAATCTAAAATTTATTTTTCTAAAGTTTCTTCTGTTGCAACTGTTTCCTCTTCAGTTTTTTCTTCCTCGTTTTCATTTTCTTCGTCGGTGGTTACTTCTCCCATTTCTCCTTGGTTTACTTCGATAATGGCGTCTGCCATTGCTCCTGCTATTAATTTTACTGCACGGATTGCATCGTCATTGCCGGGGATTACGTAATCTACATCATCAGGGTCACAGTTAGTGTCTACTATAGCCACAATGGGGATTCCCAGCTTTTTAGCTTCTGCTACTGCGATTTTTTCTTTGTGTGGGTCTACAACGAAAAGTGCTGCAGGGAGTTTGTTCATGCTTTCGATTCCGCCCAAAAACTTTTCAAGTCTTTCAATTTCTAAATTAAGTTTTATAACTTCTTTTTTTGGTAAAAGTTCGAATGTTCCGTCATCTCTCATCTTACGCAATTGAACAAGACGGTCGATACGTCCGCGGATTGTGTGGAAATTGGTCAACATTCCGCCCAACCAACGTGCATTTACAAAGTGCATTCCGCAGCGTTCCGCTTCTTCTTTTACAGAACTGCAAGCTTGTTTTTTCGTGCCTACAAATAATACTGTTCCGCCTTCTTCTGCTATGTCACGTATGAAAAAGTAAGCTTCTTCCAATTTTTTTACTGTTTTCGCAAGGTCTATAATATAAATACCGTTACGTTCAGTAAAAATATACTGTGCCATTTTGGGGTTCCATCTTTTTGTCTGGTGTCCGAAATGAACACCTGCTTCGAGTAATTGTTTCATTGATACTACTGCCATTTTTAATTTACACTCCTAATTTTAGTTTTTTATATTGATATTTATAAAAAATTTAAATATCAATACTACCTCCGTATGCCGTTTTAAAGTAAATAAAATCCACTTTGATGAAACGCAACTTTCTCATTAAATTTAAAAAAGCAACAGGCTTTCATCCGACATACGTGTGTTTTTACAAAATTATAACATAAATTATTTTATAATGCAAGCATTAAAAAAATTTTTTTCAAATTTACGGCTTTGTTTTGTAAAAGTATACTCCTTTATGGCATAAAGGAGTATAGAACCGCAATAAATATTTTTCGCATATACCCCCCCACCGGAGGTGGGGGGGGTATATAAATATACTACACTTTATATTCCGGGGCAAAAGTTATATTACGCGACATTGCCAGTTTGCAAACACAAAACAGAGCGGCGGGCATAATAAAAGCAATTATTGCAAAATTCGTATCCAACAACAAATTGAACAGAGCGTGTAAATTTGTGCTCAAGGCAATTAAACCGAAAATGACGGGTACAATCATTTGTCTTTGCTTTTGGAAAAGGAGCAATCCTATGCTGAATATCGCCGTAACCGTTGAGTGCATTAACGAAGTCGTCAATACCCTAATCATCAAAACCAACAAGTCGGTGATTTCTCGTGAAGATACTGAAAAGTAATACATAGTTTCCAAAATCGAAAAACCCACTCCGCTTGCCATAGCACATAAAATAATTGTCTTGTTGATATTAGGATATTTTGAACGGTTTAAAAACAGCAAAACAGGAAGACTTTTACAAATTTCTTCCACAATCGGTGCGATAGAAGTTGTCAGTCGGTCAGCTTGCAATAAAGAAAACCCGAAAAAGTTGTTTAAATTATAAGATAAAACACTTGCAAAAGTACCCCAGCAAAAGAAAAATATAATCTGCCGCGTGTCGCCTTTGTCCAGCAGGACAGCAATAAACAAAAGCGGCACCGTCACAGCGATAAATCCGCTGAAAAAATGATATTGAATATCACCCATTTGTAATATTCGCCTCCTTTTCCCAGACAAGCTGGAAATAACAAATTATAAATAAAAAATAATAAATTATAAATTATGAATTATAAATTATGAATTATAAAAATATTTATTATCTGCCAAAAAACGTGCAGGATTTGGGAATATAGTACCTAATGTATGCCGCAAATTTTTGCGGATGAATTTATTACGAATTTTTGTGCGTTGTTGTTGAAAATATTTATTTTTGACTGTACATCACGTATGATTCTTTCTTCGCTTTTTATTCCGAGTTCTTCCCCTGATTTTGTTGGGACTTTGTAATTTCTTTCGTTATATGTGACAAGCTTTAAAAAGCCTTCTGTAACGAGCCAATCATTGATTTTTTGACCGTTGATTTTTTTATACCCACATTCGAGCAAAACACAATTAATTTTATCGGCAATAACACTTATTGTCGTGGGCTCATCAGTTATTTCAATATCTGATGGGTCAAATTCTTTTAAAGTGCTAATTTCTGTTTTTTGCAATTCGTTGTTTTGCAAAAAATCTGAAATGGCATCTAAAAACAATTTTCCGTATCGTTGTGCTTTTACTTGTCCTACCCCCGATATATCCAAAAGTTCTTCTTCAGATTTTGGCGTTTTCATGCACATATCGGTTAATGTACTGTCATGAAAAATTGTGAAAGCAGGAACTTTTTGCTCATTTGCTATATTCGTTCTAATATTTCTCAAAACTTCAAATAATCGTTTGTCAACGGGTTTTAGGGTTATTTTTCTTTCCGGTTTCGCAAAATCACGCTCTTTTTCTTTGGATAACTTCATGGAAACAACAGATTTTTGCCGTAAAATTTCATCTGCTCTTTCCCCTAATTTTATTATAGGATATTCATCGTCGGTTTTTATAAGATAATCGGACAAAATGAGATGTTGTATAATAGTGCGAAGTTGATGCTGAGATTCTTCACAAATATTATATGTAGTGAGTTTGTCCAACCCAAAGCGTTGGATTTTTTCGTTTTTACTGCCTCTGAGTGTGTCAATTATCATTTTTACGCCATATCGTTCGTTCATACGGTAAATACAGGATAATATTTTTTGTGCGGCAATTGTAACATCAACAGTTTCAAAACTTGTATTGCAATTACCGCAATTACCGCAATTATTCGGCGGTGTTTCTCCAAAATATTTTAATATATATTCACGCAAACAATCATTTGTGGCACAATAAAATGTGATTTCTCTTAATTTTGCACGTTCTCGTTCCAAAAGTTGTTCCCGTAAATCAGGGTCTCCTGTTTTCCCCGGTTCTCGTCCGTTTTCGATTAACCACATATTAGTCCGAACATCTTGTCCGCTATAAAGCAAAACACAATCGGCAGGTTCTCCGTCACGTCCTGCGCGCCCTGCTTCTTGATAATAACTTTCCATATCTTTCGGCATATTATAATGCACGACAAAAGACACATTTGATTTATCAATACCCATTCCGAAAGCATTTGTCGCCGTCATTATTTGTACGCGGTCAAAGATAAAATCTTCTTGATTTTCATGACGTTCTCTGTCAGAAAGCCCCGCATGATAACGAGAGGTGTTATATCCATTTTGTTGCAAATCTTCACAAATTTCTTCCACCGCCACTCTTGTGGAGCAGTAAATAATACCGCTTTTATCTTTTTTATCTTGTAAAAATTCGAGTAAAGCGGCAAATTTATTTTTTGGTTTTTGTATTTCAAAATATAAATTAGGACGGTCAAATCCTGTCCCCACAACAGTAGGGTTTTTAAGTTGCAATAAATTTATTATATCTTGACGAACATGGGGAGTTGCTGTTGCCGTAAATGCTGAAACAATCGGACGTTTCGGAAGTTGTTCGATAAATTCGGGGATTTTTGCATAACTCGGTCGGAAATCATGCCCCCATTGTGAGATACAATGAGCTTCGTCGACGGTTAACATCGAAATAGATATTGATTGTGTAAAATCGAGAAAGTCTTCGGATAATAATCTTTCAGGGGCAACATAAATTAATTTATAAGCGTTTTTGCCCGCGTTATAAAGTGCGGTTTGAATTTGCTTTTCTGTTAAAGATGAATTAATAAACGCCGCCGAAATACCGGATTGTGTCAATGCGTTTACTTGGTCTTTCATTAGTGAGATTAAAGGTGAGATAATAATTGTTATACCTTCCATCATCAATGCAGGAATTTGAAAGCAAATAGATTTTCCTGCACCTGTGGGCATGATACCGACAACGTCTTTTTCATTGCATATATCGTTGATCAATTCTTCTTGCCCATCACGGAAAGCATCATATCCAAAATATTGTTTTAAATAATTTTTATAATTTTCAATCATTAGCGATAACTCCTATTGACATGAAATGCAAAAGTTTTTTATTTATTGTAAGTGCAAACATTCTTTTACTCCGTCTTGCAAAATTTGTGAAAAATTAATTCGATTTTTTTCTCCTGCTTCTTTCAACCACAATGGGATAGTCACATTCATTTTTACAGATTTGTTTTCAAAATAATTTTTATAAAATTGGGTGTCACACGCAATTAAATTTACAAAATTATCATTATTTGTTTTAATGTCTTTAGATTTGCTTGCTATTGGAATTTTAGTTCCGTTTTTTTCCATATTATACAACATCAAACACAATACATCTTTTGCCATTTCCATCGCATGATTTAAATCGTTGCCCTCTGTAAACACATTTTCTAAATCATAAAAACTTACACAATATCCACCCAACTCATTTGGTTCAAACACAGCAGGGTATACATATTTTGCCATACGGAATCATACTCCTATCATTATAATTATACTTATATTAATATCCAATTAAAAAGTTTATAAAAAATCAAGTGAAAATTTTGATATACGATTTTCACGCCGATTTTTTATCGACACTTTTATTGGATATTGGTATTATGTATGGAGGTTGTTTTAAATTTTTATTCCCGATTGTTTAAAAATTGCATTTTGAGTTCCTGTTGGAATTTCTTTATTATTATGTCTGCCAACAGGAAAAATTGTATTATTAATCGGACTATACCATATTTCGTGATTTGCTCCTTCGCTTTGCTTACAACAACCATGTTTTTTTAATACTTTTTTGATTTCAGAATATTTCATTTAGTAAATTTATTATACTCCTTATTATACTCCTTGTCAATTGTTGATATGCAAATTTTGTTATATCCATAAAAATTTCGTGCCAATAAAAATTTCCTAATTCCTAATTCCTAACTCCTAACCAATATCATACTCCTTACTAATCTTCTTGTCAATAGGTATATGTTATAAGCAACAGCTATATGCTATAGGCAAATTTCCCCTTGACACAAGTGTATATTCATGTTATTATATAGACATCTTCTAAAAATGATTTATAAAAACAACTTCTAAAAAAGGAGTGCCCGACTCTGTTATGAATATGAAAGATTTGGAAAACCGCATTTTAAATAAAAACAAAACCGATAATGAAAATAAAACGATGGAATATTTTCACAATATTGCCGAAAATACCGATCGAATTAATAAATCTGAAAAAGATTACGACAATGAAATAGAAGTTTTAGAAGATGAAATACGTTCAATATCAAATGATTTAAAAAAAGAAAAACAAAAAAATAAAAAGCTTGCTAATGACTATTTAACACATATAAATACCGGACGACGTTTCAATATGATATGTATAGCGGCAAGCTCGATTGTATGCACAGCGTTATTAATTTTCACAAACAAATATAGTGGTCAGTGACCAGTGGTCAGTGGTCAGAAATCGCTATACACCCGCCTTAGGCGGGTGTATATATTATCAAAGGGTACTTTTTTATGATTCGCAAGTTGAAAATGCTTTATGATAAACATAAAGAAATAATTAATTATATAATTTTCGGGATAATAACAACAGCGGTAAATTGGATCTCATATGCCTTATTAGTGTATGTTTTAAAAAACACAACAACATTAAATGAAGACATATATACCAACACAAGCAATATTATTTCATGGATTATAGCAATAATATTTGCATTTATAACAAATAAAATATGGGTGTTCGAAAGCAAAACATGGGAATTAAAAACCACATTACGTGAAGCAGGCTCTTTTTTAGGAAGCAGGACACTGTCATTTTTTATCGAAATAGGTTCGTTTAATTTACTAATAAAAGCAGGATTGTCCCAATCATTATTCGGTGTAGAGGGGTTTTTCGCAAAAATAATTGTTACCATTGTAGCGGTGATTCTAAATTATTTTTTCAGCAAATTATTTGTGTTCAAGAAGTAGGGTTTCTCATGCCCTCCCACCTACGGTGGGAGGGCATGAGGCGAAATTTTAAATTATATGTGTGATATGAAATTTATGATTTTATGAATAATTGCTCCTCATATTTGCCTGCAACGGTGGGACATGAGACAGAATTTTAAATTATATGTGATATAAAAACTTATGATTTTATAAATAATTTGTATACACACCCGCCGCCGGCGGGTGTGTATAAACAAAAATTATTTATAAAATCAAAAAGGGAAAACTTATGATTTTAGCAATTGATGTTGGAAATACTACTATGGAATTTGGTATTTTTGAAAAAGATGCTTTAAAAGCGAATTTTCGCCTTAATACCAACCATGAAATGACTTCAGATGAAATAGGACTTTTAACAAGTCAATTTTTTACTGCACAAAATATTGCTCTTTCAAAAATTGATGATATAATAATAAGCACAGTAGTTCCGCAAATAATGTATTCAGTGACCGCCGCTTGCAAAAAATATTTCGGGAAGATGCCAATAATTGCAGGCAAAGATATAAGTATCAACATACCCAATTTTTACGATAATCCGAAAGAAGTAGGCACAGACAGGCTTGTAACATCATATGCGGCGATAAAATTATATGGGCCTCCGTTTATAATAATAGACTTCGGTACAGCTACTACTTTTGACACAGTAAGCAAAAACGGTGAATATTTAGGAGGAGTAATTTTCCCCGGGATAAAATTATCGCTTTTGTCACTGGTCAAAAACACTGCAAAATTACCTATAGTAGAATTATTAGTCCCCGAAAAAGCAATTGGCACAAATACAATAGGAAGTATGCAGTCCGGGATAGTGCATGGTTATGCAGGGGCTGTTAAAAATATAATAGAAATGCTTAAAAACGAACTTGCCGCAAAAGATGAAAAGGTAAAAACAATAGCCACAGGAGGTCTGTCACAAATCATTCAAGACACCTCCCCCGGGATATTCGATGAAATAAACAAAACCTTAACACTGCAAGGACTAAACATATTATATAGGAATTAGGAGTTAGGACAATTTTTGCTTTCGCGATATTTTTGTGTTAAATTATAATTGCATCGACGCAAAAATTAGGAATTAGGAAACTGTAGGGGCGGCAATTTGCCGCCCGCGGATTATATAGTGAATAGGGGATAGAAATTGGCGTTTTCTTGATGCTCCCCGCCTTCGGCGGGGAGTATGAAGAAAACTGGAAGGGGAAAGGTTTGAATAATAGAAATTGGTTTGGGTTGGCGGTTTTTAATATTAAAAATGTGATAATGGCGAAAGTTTTATGTTATATCTTTTTCTTTAGTACGATTATTTTTTTTGAATATACTGCGGTTAAAATTATTGTTCTTGTTGTGATGATTTTTATGTATCCGCTTTTGTTAGCGGTGTCAATGCGAAATGAAGGTGCTCATGACCGCAATTTTGTGAATCTGGGTAAAATCGAAAAAGATATATATAAATCTTTTTGGGCAGGGTTTGCTCTTTCTGTTCCTTATTTGGTGAGTTGGATTTTATTGCTTGTTTTTAGATTATTAGATGTGTTCCCTGCATATTTTGGAATATTTAAGTTTTTTAATATCCAATATTCACCTTTGTTTTTGTTAATTCAAGCGGACCCTTGGTTTTTAGCTAATTCTATTTGGGATATATTTATATTTTTAATTCCTGTTATATTACTCCCTTTTGTGTCCTTTATTTCGTATTTATTGGGATTTAATAATATATGGTTAGTGCATGGAATAATGTATAAAAAAAGAAAATAAAAAAGAAAATAAAGATTTTTTACATAAAAGGTTGCAAAATATAAAAAAGTTTAGTAAAATAAGAGAAGAGATTAACCGTAGTTATACGGATGAGAATGGATGGTTATAATATGACTAACAAATTGTATCAAAATTTTGTGCAGCAAATGCAGGAAACTCTTGATAAAACAATAGGAGTTATTGACAATTCTTCTACTGTTGTTGCTTGTAGTGATGAAACAAAAATAGGGGTGACAAATTCGTTTATATCACTTAACACACTCGAAGTAAATAATTCGTTCGCTTTGGACGGATATACTTACAAGACTTTCGATAGCATCTCAGATTCAATAAATGCGATATTTATTGAAGGCGACGATAATACCGCAAAACAACTAATTTCTGTTTTGACTATTTCTATTTCATCAATAAAGCAATATTATGATGAAAAATTTGACAGAAATAATTTTATGAAAAATGTTGTGCTCGACAATGTATTGCCGGGAGATATATTCGTCAGAGCTCGTGAGATGCACTTTAATACAGATGTCAGCAGAGTCGTTTTCTTCATTAAAATACACGCTATGAACGATATTTCCCCCACAGAGGTTATACAAAACTTATTTCCGGACAAACAAAAAGATTTTGTGTTTTCAGTAGGCGAAACCGATATTGTACTTATAAAAGAAATCAAATCGGGAATCGAGCCTAAAGATTTAGAGCAATTAGCGCGTTCAATCGTGGATACATTGTCGGGTGAATTTTACACCAAATCTTTGGTAGGCATCGGAAGTGTAGTTGTTGGAATTAAAGATTTAGCATTATCTTTCAAAGAAGCGCAAATGGCTTTGGAAGTAGGTAAAGTTTTTGACACAGAAACACCTATTATAAATTATAGCAATTTGGGTATCGCAAGACTTATATATCAACTTCCTACCACTTTATGCGCGACATTTTTACGTGAAGTGTTTAAAAAAGGTTCGATAGAATCGTTAGACCATGAAACGATGTTTACTATACAAAAATTCTTTGAAAACAGCTTGAATGTATCGGAAACATCACGTAAATTGTTTGTACACCGCAACACTTTGGTATACAGACTTGAAAAAATCAAAAAATTAACAGGATTGGATTTAAGAGAATTTGACCATGCAATTATATTTAAAATTGCAATGATGGTACAAAAATATTTGGTATCTAATGAATTAAAATTATAGATTTTTCCAGAAATTGTTTAAAATAGAGGTTGTTAAAGTTGTGATTAAACTTACAAATGTATCATTTACTTACGACAATGGTTTTCAAGCGTTGAAAAACGTTAGCCTAACCATACCCAAAGGTGAATTTGTATTTGTGATAGGTTCGTCCGGTGCAGGGAAAAGCACGTTGTTAAAATTAGTAACAAGAGAAGCTGTACCGACTTCGGGTAAGGTTATTGTCAACGGATTTAATGTAAGTGAATTGAAAAGAAGGCAAATCCCCAAATTCCGACGTTCTGTCGGAATGATATTCCAAGATTTCAGATTGATTCCCACGATGAATATTTTCGACAACATCGCGTTTGCTTTAAGGGTGACAAATCATTCATCACGGTTTATACGCACACACGTTCCATATGTTTTAAAACTTGTACAATTAGAGCAACGAGCTAAAATGTATCCGAAAGAACTTTCGGGCGGAGAACAACAGCGCGTTGCTATTGCACGTGCACTTGCGGTAGACCCGTCTTTGCTTATAGCGGACGAGCCTACCGGAAATATCGACCCTGAATTATCAATGCAAATTGTCGACTTATTGCGGCGTATTAATAATTATTGCGGCACTACAATAATGATGGTAACACATGAACACGATGTAGTAAGATATTTCGGCGGACGTACAATCAGCATAGAAGACGGAATAATAGATTATGACGGTATTATTAATGAAAAATCAACAAAAAAGAGGTAATCTTAATGAAAACCGGTAGTATTGGATACCTCTGTAAAGAGGGCGTAAAAAATATTTGGATTAACCGATTAATGTCGATAGCATCGGTAGGAATCCTAACAGCTTGTCTTTTGATTCTCGGTTTTGCCGTTTTAATTACGGCATCTTTAACATCAATGATGAAATATGTAGAAAGTCAAGTTGAAATTATTGTTTATATAAAAGACGATGCCAAAAAAAGCGATATTGACGAAGCTTATTTGATGTTAAATGATATTTCCGGGGTTACCCAAGTTGAATATATCACAAAAGACCAGGCTTTTGAAGAATTTAAAGGCACATTAGAAGACGAATGGGTACTGGACAAAATAAAAGACACCCACCCAATCCCCGCATCATTCAAAATAACAGTAGAAGATTATGCCGAAATATCACAGCTTGAACAAGCAATTATAAATTTAGATATTCAAGAAAATTACAGAGTTCCCACAGATTTTGCCGAGACTATTGTAAAAATTAGAGGAGCGGTAAATTCGTTCGGTTTAATCGCAATTATCGCTTTAGTTTTTATTTCAGTTATCGTAATTTCCAACACAATACGTGCATCTGTATTCGCACGCCGAACTGAAATCGGCATAATGAAACAAGTGGGCGCGACTGATAATTTCATACGAATCCCTTTCATAATAGAAGGCGCGGCAATAGGACTTATCGCAGCGGCTTTTGCATATATTTTAATATTATTCACCTATCCGCAATTAAGCAATGTTCTGGGTGTAAACAACACATTGGGCGACTCATTATTTTTCGAAGGACTGATTAACACCATAATCCCATTAGAAGACAAAAAAGGAGAGCTAATACTATACTTCACATCAGGCGGACTAATAACAGGAATAATAGCCAGCGTGCTGAGTTTGAGGAATTATTTGAAAGTTTGAGAACAGATAACAGATGACAGATAACAGATAACAGATTACAAATAACAAATAATAAATAACAGATAATAAATTACGATTGACGATTATGGATAATATTGTAGGGATTGCCCTTGGTCAATCCGCCCGATAAAAAATTAAATAATTATTGAAACATGAGGAGCACAAACATTATATCGTCGTTGCGAATTAGATAGTAGATATAAGACATTAGATTTTAGATAATGTAAATAACAATTTTGAGAACATGAGGAGTACAAACTCCATATCGTCGTTGCGTTTGTACAACGGTGCATATAGACAAAGGAAATATCACACAAAAACCAATCGAGAGCAAACGACGATTAGTAAACAACTTTGGTGTCAGCTAAGGGGGTTTTTAGGGGGAACGCCTAAACGATTTTTGCTTACTTTGTATCGTTACAAAGTAAGTGCCCGTCGCGGCATGAGCGACAAACAAACTTCTTCGCTGAAGCCAGCGGTTAAGAAAATTTTATTTACTTTTATAAAAAGTAAATGCCATTTCGCGGCATGAGCGACAAACAAACTTCTCCGCTGAAGCCAGCGGTAAAAATGTAAAACGGGGGTTTTGTGTAACGGTACGCCCAGTGTGCGTACCCTACAAAATAAAAAATGCCATTCGTGGCATGAGCGAAAAAAAGATTTTGTTTACTTTTTTAAAAAAGTAAATGCCATTTCGCGGCATAAGCGAAAAAAGGAGAAACAACATGAACAAAAATTGCCCATGCAAAAATGAAAAATGTGTAAGACATGGGAATTGTGAAATATGCCGTCAACGTCATATTAAGAATGGGAACAAACCCGCTTGCGAAAGAAATATTAAAAAATAGAAAGGTCTGGTTATGTGAAAAAACTTAATTTGATTTTCAAAACTTTGTCAGTTATTTTAATTATATCAATATTGTTTTCCGCAATTCCATATAGTGTTGGGGCTAATTCTGTTACGCAACTGCGGGATTCATATAGTAAATTAGAAAAAAAACAAGATGAATTACAAAAAGAAATTGACGAAATTGCGAAAGATATTAAAAGCCAAAAAAAATATCAAAAAGCATTGTCAAATCAAATGGAAGTTCTTCATCAAAAAATCGAAGTCAAAAACAAGGAAATAGACTTAATTAATGTGCAAATTGACAAAAAAATAGCGGAAATCGACGCAAAACAAAAAGAACATGATGATACTTTGGAATTGTTTGGACAACGTCT
>Ga0099364_10004509_pt1 | contig 21086 bp, 27 predicted proteins | sample TergutTh196P3_FD_73070 | JGI IMG/M metagenome (GOLD analysis project Ga0099364, IMG submission 73070) | Microcerotermes parvus P3 segment gut microbial communities from Pointe-Noire, Republic of the Congo - Th196 P3 | ecosystem: Host-associated > Arthropoda: Insects > Digestive system > Gut ... | reverse complement strand
CGTTGGAAAGTGGCAGAAACCCTTAGAAATAGAAGGTTATTGACAAATAAAAAGAGTGTCTATTTGACACTACGTGGTGCGGAAAGGGGGGGCAGTAATGAGACGGTAGGAAATAATCGACTGCTGCTTGATTAGGCCAAAAGCAAAGAAGCGAAAATAGACAGATAAGAACTAATAAATTTCGGAGGTAACCCAATGCCAAAACTGCTTTTTCAAGGACACGGAAGCCTGCGCCTGACCGCCAACGACGGGCGCGTCGTCTATATCGACCCATATAAGGGCAAGGGCTATGACTTGCCCGCCGATATTATCCTCGTCACCCATCAGCACACGGACCATAACAGGGTAAAACGCTGCGCTCAAAAGCCGGATTGCATAATTATCACTAACGCGGAGGCCCTGGCAGACAACCGCCATAACCACTTCGACATCGGCGGCATATTGATACAGGCCGTGGAAGCAAGCAACAAAAATCATGACCCTAAGCTATGCGTCGGATACATAGTCACGATTGATGGGATAAAAATCTACGCAAGCGGGGACACGTCCAAAACCAAACAAATGGAAACCTTTGCCGAGTTGAGGCTTGACTATGCCCTGTTCCCCTGCGACGGCTTTTTTAACATGGGCCTTGAAGAAGCCGCCGAATGCGCGGAACTTGTCGGAGCGAAGCGCAACATTATCATTCACCCGAAACCCGGAGAGCCTATTCGTAAGAAAGCTGAAAAATGGAATGCGCCAAATAAGCTCATCATTGAACCCGGCGAGGAAATTGAATTAAATCGTGATTGTGAGCGCTAGATCATGTATACGAAATTGACGGACGAGGAGGTTTGCTATGAAATCATACCGTAAAGAACTATCATTCCGCACAAAGGCCCGCCGCGCTTATGTCAACATCACGCCGCAGATTGAAAACGCGCTTGCCGAAAGCGGAATCCGAGAGGGGCTGTGCCTTGTGAACGCCATGCACATCACGGCGAGCGTGTTTATCAACGACAATGAGAGCGGCTTGCACCGCGACTTTGAGCGTTGGCTTGAAAAACTCGCGCCGGAAAAACCGCATAATCAATACGATCACAACGGCTACGAAGACAACGCAGACGCACATTTGAAACGTAGCGTCATGGGGCGTGAAGTCGTCGTTGCCGTCACGGGCGGGCGGCTCGATTTCGGCACATGGGAGCAGATATTCTACGGCGAATTTGACGGTATGCGGGATAAGCGTGTGCTTGTTAAGATTATTGGAGATTAATATGTATTTTGTAATGAGCCGAGTATTGAATTTTTCCGTTCAATCGGTGCTGTTGATATGCATGAATGGACGACCTATCGGTTGACGGGCGATACGCTTGCAAAATTGGCGGAGCAAAGAACTTAGTAAATCTTAAATAAACGAAGAAACAATAAAACTCACAGGCAACAAATGCACTAATCGCAAATGGAATCCCTTGTATTATTCGACAATTCGCAGTATAATAAAAACACTTGCGAAAGGAGATTACGTTATATATGGATTACATAAGTGCAAAAGACACTGCAGGGAAATGGGGGATCTCGCAGCGCAGGGTGGAAGTTCTGTGCCTAAACGGTCAGGTTCGTGGTGCTGAGCGCGTTGGTAATATGTGGCTCATACCTAAGATTGCGGAAAAGCCGCTAGACGGCAGAACAAAGGCCGCGAGGCAGTTAAAGAAACCATTGGAATATGCACATACCCTTGATACAGAACGAACTATTGAAACGGTAAACGGAACTATGTCGATTGAGAGTATGCCGCTGACAGACGATGACAGGGGACGTCTGCGAGCTATTATGCGCGGAGAGATTACTGCTGATGAAATGGTAAGGCAACTTGTGGCGAAACATAGGAGGAGCGCGGATGTCGGACGTTTACGAATATAGTTATGAATGGGACATCAGCTATTGTTATGAGAATTCAAATGTTCTGCGTAATAAGCTCGGTATCACCGACGCTGAAAATCTTCAGGTTGCGGAGCGTGAGATCGCAGCAGTTCGTGTTCTTGAAGCTACGAGAACACCAATACGCGGAAAACTCGACTTTAAACATCTGTGTGACATTCACCGCTATATTTTCGGCGATATTTTTGATTGGGCAGGGAAATTGCGGACTGTAAACATATCCAAAGGCAATCCGTTTTGTATTGCCGATGTGTTGGATATATACGGAGCCGACCTTTTCCGGAAATTGAAAGAGGAGCGTTATCTCATTGAAACCCCACAAGAAAAAATACCCGAACGGCTTGCACATTATTTAAGCGAAATAAATGTCATGCATCCTTTTCGCGAAGGGAACGGACGCGCACAGCGTATGTTCATTGAATATCTCGCGCTTGTCATTGGTTATCGTGTTGACTTCGCTCATGTTACCGCCGAAGAAATGATTGAGGCGAGCGTTCGCGCTTTCGACCGCGATGAAACGATGATGTGCGCTATTTTTGAGCGTATTACTACACCAATATCTCGTGAAACAAGGGAAACTGCAATCCGCGCAATTACAGGCGCGAGAAGCGAAATAATGAGATTATACCGAAACAATCAGAAACAATGCGATTAAGAATGGCAGCATACGGATATAAAAATAACGGAGCACAGACGCGATGAAAAAAACTGATGGAGTAAGGAATGAATATAACCATAATTAACGGTACAGAGCAAAAAGGCTGCACATTCGCAATGAAAGAAGTTCTTTTATCGGCGATGGGCGGCGACCAAACTGTGGCCGAATATTATTTACCCCGTGATTGCCCTGTGTTCTGTACAGGGTGTAAGGTGTGTTTTTCCGGCGATATCAGCGTTTGCCCTCATTCAAAATATACCGCTCCGATATGGGAAAGCATTTTAGCGGCGGATTTATTGGTATTCACTTCACCGACTTATGTGTTCCATGCCACAGGACAAATGAAAGCCATGCTTGACCATTTTGGCACAAAATGGATGGCGCACTCGCCGGAAAAACCAATGTTCAGCAAGCAAGCGGTCATCATCACCAACGCAATCGGTCAGGGCATGGGAAAGACCGCCAAAGACATTAAAGACAGCCTTGATTTTTGGGGTGTTGCCCGGATATTTGTAATTAAAAAAGCTCTCTTTCAGGCGAAATGGGAACTCATCTCCGATAAAAAGAAAGCGGCAATAAAATCAAAATGCGAACATATAGCGGCAAAGTTGAAACGTAACAAGCGCGTTAAGCCACGATTGAAAATTAAGATTCTGTTTTCCGTTATGAAAATGGCACAACGTATGATCGATAAATCCGAACGCAAAGCAGGGCGCGAACGCACTAAGGATTATCTGCATTGGAAAGAAAACGGCTGGCTAGACGGGAAAAAACCGTGGAAGGGATAGTTTGAAGGGCGTGCACGACAAGAGGTTTTCCTAATTCGCCGCGTTCGCCCTAAACTGCGGATTATGTCTGTGGTATAAAATCCCGCTCCGAAATCTCGACCTGCAAATTTTCTTATGATTTTGGGGGCATCCACAATATCTGTCCCGCCGTGGTAGACTATCATACTGCGTCACCGCCTACAAATCTATCAATATCCCTAACTATGTATTCAAAACCAAAACCGTGTAGAATCTCATAATCCCGATCTAACATTTCAATTACGCCCTTCTCATCAAAAAGCCGATGTACTTCATTGCTGGGTATGGACTTATAATCTGCGTATTTCTCAATGCAGAATGCCTTAAATGAGAGCTTGCTCATACCATCACTCCTTTGAGGTCAGTATAGCACAAATACTAAAAAACGCAACATCAAAGAAACAAGAAGTCGTCGTTGCCGTCACGGGCGGGCGGCTCGATTTTGGCACATGGGAGCAGATATTCTACGGCGAATTTGACGGTATGCGGGATAAGCGTGTGCTTGTTAAGATTATTGGAGATTAATATGTATTTTGAAGGAACGCCCAAACAGCACCGCTATAGTGACGGTGCTGTTGAGGAAGGTATCAAACATTTTGAAACGGGAAATATCGAGTTGATTCAAGATGATCCGGCTTGCTTGAAAGGCAATCAGAGGGAGCGGCAATCGCCTACTTTTCGCGTCGCGACCCGCAACGATGCGCCGTTGATTTTGGAGTTCATCAAAGCGCTTGCCGAGTATGAGAAAATGCTCCGGGACGTAACCGCAACGCCCGAATTGCTCGAATACTGGCTGTTTGACAAGCAGTCCGCAGAAGTATTGTTTGCAATAGTTGATGGCAAAGAGGTCGGATTTGCGTTGTATTTCAACAATTTCAGCACATTCCTCGGTAAAGCGGGGTTATATCTTGAAGATTTATTCGTCCTCCCAAAATATCGCGGGCATGGGATAGGGAAGGCATTACTTAGAGAATTAGCCCATATTGCCGTCGGGCGCGGCTATGGGCGAATGGAGTGGGCGTGTCTGGACTGGAATGAGCCAAGTATTGAATTTTACCGTTCAATCGGCGCTGTTGATATGCACGAATGGACGACCTATCGCTTGACGGGCGATACGCTTACAAAATTGGCGGAGCAAAGAATATCAATCAACGATAACGAAAGCGATAATTAGCAAAGAGGTTAACAATGGAGCGCAAAACGAAAGCAGAATCGGCTACGCCACGATGTTATTATCCGGTTTGATTTTCAAAATTATCAGTATGGCAAAACACTGCAAATTCAGCACAAACATCCTCAAATGTTGTTAAACTGTGAGATTCAACTTTTTTTCTAACATCTTGTCTCATCTTTATTGCGTGGTAAAAATAATCAATATAATCCTCAGCGGTTTTTGCGTTTTTCACTAGATTTGCCCATGACTTTAATATTTGGTCTTGAAGGTCTTTGTTAATCGTACCTGACGCTTGAACTCCCGATATAACTTTATCGTCTAGGAAGCTTTGGAGTTCTTCGGGCGGGCGAAATTTGACATCTCTGCTAATCCAGTCGTGCTCCATTTTTGTTTTGAGTGAGGCTATTTGATTTACTATATCTTCATACTTACTTAACTTGATTTTTCTTGCAGCTCTTGTAAATATGTTGAAAGCATCATCAGCCCATTTTTTTGCCGTTTCGTCGTCGCCCCATTTGTTAGATCTATCGACACGATGTGCCCAATCATTTCTAATATCCAGCAAGTTATTAAAGTGCTTAATTTCTTTAACGAAATACGTAGAGTTACTTGTTTTATGTACCTTTTTAACTAAATGACACAATGAGTGCTCATCAAAGTAATTGTATAAATCTTCCCATTTTTTCGGTTTATAGTCAGGTTTAATATAGTTCCACATACTCTTGTGAAATATGTCCTCTCTGAATTTGTACACGTATTTCCGCCACCAATCTTTTTCATGATCAAGCTCACGATACACATATTCCAAAAGCGCGGGGAACAACAAGTCCAATGCTCCGGTGATATAACTCCTTGAACTTAAAACTAACATAAACTACTCCCTTCATCCGGCTCAGTCAAAGTATTCTGTTTCTTGCAATTTGAGCGGTACACCATACATTATCAAATCAAATTATGATCCCATAATGTCATTACTACATCCATTTGAGCGTTGTGCTTTATCGGCTCGTTAACAACTAATGACCACAATTCACTTTTTGAGTATTTGTGATTTGGATTGTTTTTAAGAATAGAAAGAGCTTTTTGAGCGTATACTGCATTTTTGCCATTTCGTTTGCTTTGGTCTTTAGAAAACAATCCCATAAAAGCACCTTTTGGGCATCCTTTAATTTGCGATGACGAGCCCTTAACAAGCAACTCGCAGGATGCGTTTTCCCATGCTTGCTCGGCACTTTGTCCTTTTTGAATGTACTCCGTCGCTAATAATGCTACTTGTCCGTATTTTGTCATGATCCACCTAAACCCTTTCTTACATTGTTCAGATTTTTGTCTCTACTTGTTATTGATATCTAACATCGTTATTATGGCCGTTTGAGTATTGCCGTTCCATTCGACGGAACCTCCGAATGCTTCAGAAACAAAACGAAGCGGGGCAAGGGTTCTGCCGTCCACAATTACTCCCGGTTGGTCAATAATTACAATCTCTCCGTTTATTGTCGGGGACGTACTCCCAATGGTTAGCACAACCACCGTGTCGTCTTTTGTGGCTGTAACGGTTTGGGTCGCGCTGTTCCATTTGATTGTTGCCCCCATTTCTTCAAAAATGGCGCGAAGGGGTACCATTGTCCTATTGTTCACGAGTTGCGGTGGCACGTCAAAAGCGAGTGCCCTTCCGTCCACGACTACGCTGATTTCGGATGCAGACGGAGAGGCAGGTGCCGTCGGCGATGCAGCAACAGGGGGCGTTGAAACGGAGAGCGGAATACCATCCATAATTTGATTTGCCCCGGTCTGACGATATTCCCACAAGCTGCCATCTGTTTTGAGCAAGATAATACTCCAAAGGCCTGTGTCCACTACTTGGGCTACATTATCAAGCAATTTGATTGGCGAATATGTTGTACCCAAACTAGTAAGCTCACTGTCGAAGGCAATCAAAAACAAATTGCTCCCCCAACCCCAAAGGGTGTTGTCGTTTTTTAGCGCAAAGATACTTTGGTGTGTAGCATGAACAGAAGTAACATTATCTGTGATCCAAACAAGCTCATCCCGATCAATGCCGGAACCATCGCCCAATTGACCTGAACTGTTTGTGCCGTAACCGCGCAGAACATCGTTTGAAGAAATAAAATACAAAGAATTCCCGGATTGGGTAGTTCCCATTGATTTCACATTATCCATAATTTTAACAGGCGCATTTACGCCATAACCAAAGTTTCCAAAATTTCGGATTTGCGAACTCATGTTCGAAACCCAAAGGCTGCCGTCATTTTTAATAGCCCATGATGAGTTAAACGGATTTGCTTGCGCTGTTTCAACGCCATCCATTATTTTTACAGGCGAATGACGATTTGTTCTCGTTCCGTCACCCAGTTCACCCCCCATGTTGAAACCCCACGCCCATAAGCTCCCATCGGTCTTTATGGCTAACGAGTGTCTTTCCCCGGCAGAAATAGATTTAACACCATCCAATATTCTGACGGGCGAATGGCGATCAACTACTGTCCCATCCCCCAACTTTCCGTGCTCGTTATTACCCCACGCCCATAATACGTTGTCGTTTGTGATGGCTAATGAAAATCCACCTGAAACTCCACCGCCTGCGGACACAAATCTGACGTTTTCCATAACCTTAACCGGATTGCCGCTAGTGCGGTCGATAGTTGTACCATCCCCAAGCTGCCCTGCACGGTTATTACCCCAAGCCCACAAATTTCCGTCTGCCTTGATGACTAAAAAGTGGCGGCCGCCTTCGAACAACCAATCTTTTGTCGCAACTGTGTCAGCGTATGCAGTGGTAACTAAATACATGGAAAATATGAGGCAAAATATCAAGGAATACGCAATGGTAGATAAAATACGTTTTCTCATAATTATCACTCCCCATTTATTCGGAAGCCCGGCTTGCCCGAAAGCGCAAAAATAAACACACGCCGAAGGCGCGGCGGGGATACCGCCATTTACCTTACGACGTGCGCGATTTATCGCAACATATATACCGTTTACCAACAGGTGCCGCAAACTGCCAAAACCCTGCTTGATAAAAAAGAATCAAACGAGTATAATTAGCCTATCCTCGCGGCGCCGGTGAAACGGTTGCGTAAGGTGGTCTGGTCACCTTCGCAAGGCTTTGGTGTTAGCGCACCAAAGTCTGCTGCGGGGGCTTGTTTTGCTCATTGGGTCAAGCCGACTCCCGATTGCTCTGATTGTATAACATTTGTGCATGGTGTGTCAAGAAATTTGTTCGTCGGGTATGTGTCGTGGTATGTGTCGTGGTATGTGTCATTGTGTATGTGTCGTTGTTAGGTCAACAACGTAAAAAGTAAAATGAGGTTCGCGCCGTCTCGCTATACACTCCACGCAAATCTGTATGTACGTCACATATCTGAACAATTGCGCGAAAATTTTTGTTGACCTTTTCAAATTATATATGTACAATGATTACACGGCTAAAATATGTTCCAAATATATGGTTTTAGCCCGATAATAGCTCAACATTAAAAGTTATAGCACATTTCCGGGCTAAAATATGTTAAAAATAGTATCTTTTAGCCCGATAGCGCACGCGGGATGGTTGTATGAATATAATCGGCAGGAAAGAAGAAATAAGGGAGCTGCAAAGATATTATGACTCCGATAGGCCGGAACTTGTTTTAGTTTATGGTCGTCGGCGTGTCGGAAAAACGTTTTTGATCAAAGAGTTCTTTGAAAACAATTTCTCTTTTTATTTTACGGGAACAGTCGATGCACGTAACGCTGAAAGTCTGGGCAGATTTGATAAAGCAATCATTCAATACGGCGGCACGGCTGACTTTGTTTCAAAGAATTGGGACGATGCCTTTAATAAACTCAAAGCGCTCCTTTCAGCAAAATCCGGAAATAAAAAAGTTATATTTATTGATGAGATGCCCTGGCTCGACGCGCATGATTCAGGGTTTCTGCAGGCATTTGACTATTTCTGGAACAGTTGGGCATCAACAGATCCGGAAATACTGTTTATTGGCTGCGGCTCCGCTACATCATGGATAACGAAAAATCTCTTCCAAAACAGAGGCGGATTGCATAACCGAATAACCGGGAGAATATATCTGGCACCGTTTTCACTCGGACAGTGCGAAGAATTTTTCAAAAGCAGAAATATTGAGATGACCCGTTACCAAATGGCTGAATGTTATATGATTTTTGGGGGAGTACCATTCTATCTGAACCTCTTTGACAGCGGTATATCGTTTTCCCAAAATGTAGATAGGTTGTGTTTTAAAAACAATGCCCCCCTTCGCTATGAATTCGAGGAGCTTTACAGGTCGCTATTCAAAAACCCCAACAGGCATATTGCCATAGTAGAAACATTATCAAAGAAAAACACCGGAATTACAAGAGCGCAGTTGAGCAGTGCCAGCAAGCTTCCGCCGAACGGTCATTTCACTGAAACGCTAAATGAGCTTGAGCAATGCGGTTTTATTGAGAAGTACGCCGATTTTACAAAGCAAAAAAATGGCTTGCGCTATTCTCTGGTAGACCCTTTCACCTTGTTTTATCTGAGGTATATGAAGGGCAATGACAATAAGGACGAATACTTTTGGACAAATTATTCTGAAGATGGCGGTCACAGGGCATGGAGCGGATACGCATTCGAGCAGCTCTGCAAAATTCATATAAAGCAAATAAAAGAAAAGCTCGGAATCCTCGGCGTGTCTACAACCGCGACATCATGGCGCAGCAAGGACACAACTCCCGGTGTGCAAATAGATCTTCTTATAGACCGTCGGGACGGAGTCATAAACCTTTGCGAGATGAAATATTCCAAACACCCGTATCTGATATCAAAATCCGAAGCATCACAGCTTGAATGGAAAAAAGTTGTATTTCTGCTCGAAACCGGCGCTAAAAAAGCCATCCATATCACAATGGCGACCATTTGGGGTATTGAGAAAAAAGGACACTTCAACATCGTACAATCTGAAATCGTTTTGGATGATTTATTCAAATGAAACGAATTGTCTGGGAGGGATAATCGCTATGTGGGTTGTATACGCACTGTTAGCCGCGTTGTTTGCGGCGGGTACGTCTATTTTGGCAAAAATAGGCATTGAAGGGGTCAATTCAAATCTGGCTACCGCAATACGCACTGTCGTTGTGCTTGTGATGGCATGGGGTATCGTCCTGTTTACAGGAAAACAGTATGAGCTTGCAGGTATCACCCAAAAGTCGTGGGTGTTCCTCGGTTTGTCCGGTGTGGCAACAGGGCTTTCTTGGTTGTTTTTTTACAAAGCTCTGCAAATGGGTGATGTTGCGAAAGTCGTGCCCGTTGACAAATTCAGCGTTGTGATAGCCATGCTGTTGGCTTTTTTCATCTTGGGCGAGGCGGTTAACGCAAAAATGATTGTTGGAGCGTTGTTTATCACCGCAGGAACTATTATGTTGATTGCGTGAAGGTTATTGGACTCTAGACGTTTTTCGGTTACCGCTTGTCAACAGACATAGAAAAGCAAAAAAAGTCGGGTATTTTGAATTTTGGTGCGTTATAATGCATCCAGACGAGGAGATTTGTTATGGACTGGATTCAAGGTGTTCAAAATGCTGTCCGCTACATTGAAGACAATATTACAGAGGAACTGGATTACGATGAAATAGCAAAGCAAACATACGTTTCAAGTTTCCATTTCCAAAGAGCATTTGGTCTGATATGTGGTTTTACACTTGGCGAATATATCCGCAATCGCAGACTTACTTTGGCGGGTATGGAACTGTCAGCAGGCGATATTAAGGTTATTGATGTTGCCGTAAAGTATCGGTATGATTCTCCGGACAGTTTCAACAGAGCTTTCAGACGTTTCCATGGCATATCTCCGTCGTCAGCAAAAAAAGAGGGTGCATTCCTGAAATCATTTGCCCCTCTTAAAATCAAATTCAAATTGGAAGGCGGTAATGTTATGGATTACAGAATTGAAGCAAAGGAAGCGTTTACTGTTGTCGGCCCAGTGAAGGAGTTTGACAGTGATACGTCGTATTCAGAAATCCCGAAATTCTGGCGGGAGCATTTTGAAAGTGACGGTGGGAAATATGTCTGCGGGATGTTTGGTATTTGCTACGATCACGACAAGGACACCAATCTGTTCAACTACATGATAGCGGATTGTGTCGAGGGCAAGGAAGAACTACCGGGTATCTTTGTAAAAAAAGAAATCCCTGCCAAGACATGGGCGATATTTCCGTGCAAAGGGGCTATGCCGAAGGCTTTGCAGGAAGTCAACAGCAGAATATGGAGCGAATGGCTTCCAAACTGTCGTGAATATGAAATGGATGGAAACATAAACATCGAAATGTATTCTAGCGGAGATACAAGCAGCGCGGATTATTACAGTGAGATTTGGGTTCCTGTGGTGCTAAAGTATTCGTAGACACGGACGGTGGGAGGGAATCATAGCTTGCAGTAAATGTTAATCGCGTCACGCAAGAACTCTGTACAGCCGGGGGCGAGTTTATCGTAGTTTACGCGGAAACGTTCATCGGCGACGTACATTTCACCTAAACCTCGATGATACTCTTTGTTGTACTTCGGGTAAAAGACGCATAACCATCGGCGGTGTAAATCACAGGCTTTCTGCGCCAACTTCCCGGCAGGGTCGCCACCCTCAAACGCGGCTTTAAGTGTGCTTTCCATTTCAATACGAAGCCGCTCGCCCTCGTCGTACTGTTCTTGGGTTAAGCCTTTGAGTTTGGCGTTGGATTCGTCAACGGCGCTGTCACCATATTTCTTTCGGATTTCCGCACCGTACTTGCGTTCATTGTCGTCAATGAGGGTTTGTTTCAAGCCCTCGAATTTCTCTTGGTCTGACATGGTTGTTTCCCCTTTCGTGGCGGCTATTGTTTTTGCGACATTGTTAATCAGCGTGTCAATCCGCTCCTTTTTGATGTGAAGCTCCGCCAAATGGCTCAAAAACGCTTGCTCTCTGTCATAACCGGGATCTGACATGAGTTTCTTAATTTCTTCTAAGGGAAACCCCAATTCCCTGTAAACGAGAATCTGCTGCAAGGTGTCGAGTTCGTCTTGTCCGTATATGCGATAGCCTGACGCAGCAACCCTTACGGGCTTCAGCAAGCCGATTTCGTCATAATACCGCAGAGTTCGGGTGCTGATACCTGCCATCTTTGAGAGTTTGTTTGTGGAATATTCCATAGTTTTTTCACCTCATAACGCCAGTAGAGCTTCGCATGAATCAGCGCTCATTCGGTCATGACCGAGCAAGCGCGGTCGCGACTCTCATTTCGCTTGATTAGAGCTCCGCATGAATCAGCGCTCATTCGGTTATGACCGAGCAAGCTCGGTCGCAACTCTCATTTCGCTTGATTAGAGCTTCGCATGAATCAGCGCTCATTTGGTCATGACCGAGCAAGCTCGGTCGCGACTCTCATTTCGCTTGATTAGAGCTTCGCATGAATCAGCGCTCATTCGGTCATGACCGAGCAAGCTCGGTCGCGACTCTCATTTCGCTTGATTATAAACCATTACGTTACGTCAAAGTCAATAGGTTTTTGCGGATTAACAAAAAAACAAAAAACACAAGTGTCATATTGACAGATATCTATATGTTGTTTATAATTATATATAGATGATTGGCTATGTGAGGTGGCGAATGGGAAAAATTTATATTGAAAATGTTTCGTTGTTCAAAGCTTTCGCAGACACAAACAGGCTAATGATTGTGGATATGCTTTCATGCGGAGAGTTATGTGCCTGTAAAATTTTAGAGAAGTTAGGTATAACCCAACCTACGCTGTCTCATCACATGAAAATCCTTTGTGATTGCGGATTGGTGAACAGCCGGAAAGACGGCAAATGGACGCACTATTCTCTGAACGATGCGACCATCGATCAATTCACTTCGTTTTTCCGCAAGATAACAACCGAAAAAGAAAATTGTATATGCGACGAACAGGAGGGAAACCGTGAGTTGTGCGAAAGTTAATGAGTGTGCTTGTCCTAAATCAAATTGCCCAAACCATAAAAAATGCTGCGCTTGTGTGATAAAACATAATGAAACCGACAGTCTGCCGTTTTGCCTTTTTCTTGATAACGAGGGAGACAAGAGCAATGCGAATTACTACCGCAAGTTAAAAATCCGTTTTGAAAACGAATCAAAATAATTGGAGGCATCACCCATGAAACCAAGAATAAGACTTAAAAACTGTTTCGCGAGCAAGGACGTTTGCACCGCGATAAAGTTGTGCCCGATCAAAGCGGTCAGTTATATAGAAACCACTGAAGCGATTCTCGACAAGACGCTCAAATGTAATTGCAACGACCGTAAAGAATTAGGCTTAACGCCGATGTCCGTGAACGGTTATAGCGGTGGTTGCGACTGCGTGGGCGGCTGCGAAAGCGAAGATGGTAATCCGCTGTACGATTGCGGAGGCACACCTTACGGCAGAATCATCATTGACTACGATAAATGCGTTCGGTGCGGTATTTGCGCAAAAGAATGTTGCGGAAGCGCGATTGACATGGTTGATGAATCCGAACCCGTGAGCAGTGAACAGTTGCTTGCCTTGACCATGCGTGAAACCGTAGGCGCGGACGATTGTTGGACGCACGATCTCCTTTCCAAAGGGAAGCAAATTATTGACGGACAAGTGGATTGCGGTTGCGCGGATGGCAAGTGCTAAACTCAAAATAGCAATTTAATATTAACCTAAAACCCTTTTATTAGCCATCCAATCGCTAATGAAACGATGAGGGCAAGCACAGCACCGCCAGCGGCAAAGAGAACCTTTTGATAATTCCTTTTTCCTGATTCCCGTAGTTTGGCTATCTCGTCAAGTGTTTCTCCTTTTGAGAACGCTACGACTTCGCGGTACGTTTGGATGTCGTATTGTTTCTTTAACTTCTCCGTTTTGAAAGCGCAGTACATTGTGCCAATCCAAGATAGCGCAGCTATAACCACTCCCGGGATAAAACCCAAAAGCCATGACAGTGGAAGTAGTAAAACAGTTGCCGTCAATCCTATAGTCATCAGCCATGCGTATCTGTTCATTTTGTTGATGTCGCATTGTTCGATTTTCTGTTCCATAATCTCTAAATCTCCTTTGATTAGATTGTCTATTGTCATATCGAAAATTTGCGAGAGCAAAATAAGGCTGTGTATGTCGGGATAGGTTTTGCCGTTTTCCCAACTGGATATAGTTTGCCTTGAAACATACAGCTTCTCAGCCAGCTCATCTTGCGATAATGACAATTTGTTTCGTTCCTCCCGAATCGCTTTGCTTATGTTCATTTGTGACCTCCTTGTGTTACACTATAGGATTATGGATTTGCTAAGTCTATCAAAAGTTCCTTACATAAGCCTTTTTGGGGATGTCAAAGGGTCTTTACATCATTGAAACTACCCCTTAATAACCTCATCGCCGCTTATTGCTGCATATCCCGGATTGGGTGCAACAGTAACCGCTTTGTTTCAAAAATCATTGCCGTTTTTCTTTCGGATTGAAGCTCAATCATTATCTCTCCGTATTACATAGGCTTTAGGTTTTGATTCAACCTGTCTACGATTCTTTCAAAATCACGCTGCCTTGCATCCTCGCTCTTATATGAGAGGTATCTCCCCGTGTACGAGCGTCTAACCGATGGAGGCATATTTATGAAATTATCATACGCCGGGGATATGCCAAACAGCTTTTCTGTAAAGGCGGCGATTTGCTCATCTGTTATCGGGATGCTTTTTTCTGCATCCCATGTCCCGTTTTCCATTGCCGTTTTTACAGCATTTTCTCCCAACGCTGTCATCAACTGCTTTTCGCGCAACATTTTAACGGTTTTCTTGTTCTTTTCCGACCAATGGCTTTTTGTTCGGCGGCGGGCAAAGTATTTCCGGTATTTTGCATCGTTGATGCTTTTCATTTGCCCATCTATCCACCCGAAGCACAATGCTTCTTCCAAAGCCTCATTCGCAGTCAGGGTAACGACTGCTTTCGTTTTTCCAAATACAAGCCAAACGCCGTCGCTATTTTCAGCATTTTCGCTCAGCCACAAGCGAAAATCGTTGCGTGAATGAAACTGTAGTTCAGGCACATCTGCTCTCACGCCCACAACATCTCCTTGTCAGTAATAATTCGAGTTATTTGCTGATTTCGTGTTATGCAAATTTGGGTGAAAATCGCCATCCGTTCTTCAAACACAATATCGGCTGTTTACACGGCGAGGGTATTGTAACAAAACCCGCCATCAAACACAAATGTTATTTCAATTTGAGGTTTCATTACTCCACATGAACTCATTTTCTATCAAAATCTTTTTTCTCTTTAGCCGCTTTTCGGCTTGCTAAAATCGCTGTAAAAATGCCGCAGAATAATCCGGCGAAACCGATAAGCATAATAGGTGTGCCGTTAAAATCAGATGTAATAATGCCCACAGCAGATAAAACATCCCAGATTATCCTAAATGCCACTAAAACCGCGCCAACCACAATCAGCATTACAGCCATCTTTTTGCTCATGCGTCACCCTCACTCTCTGTATTGAGTTTTGATAATATGCGCTTTGTTCTTTCTCTGTCCTTTGAAAACTGTCCGATGAGTGTGTCAAACGCGAGCAGGAACAATATGCTGTAGTTGTTTGAGAGCACAAAATCAGCAAGGTTTTTGCTAACCAATGCGGGGTTAAAGTCAATTATTCTTGAGGCAATCAATATGAAAAGATAAAACGAGTAAATCAATGTCTTAAAAGAAATGAGCCCACCTGATACCATAAGATGGGCTTTCTCCGAGCCGTATTTTTCTTTATACATCTTAATCATTGCGTCTGACTGCATCATTTTGACGGCATAACCATCAAACGATACAGCTAAAATAATCAAGGCAAGATTCCATAAATAAGCATACAAAAGGGAAAACCCGGATAACCATGTGAATCCAAAATACAGAATTAACCCGTATGCGATCATACCAAAAATATCGTATATGAAATACTTGTTGATTGGTTTCCTTTTGTTCCTCACCGAAGTTTCTCCTGTTCTTGTGTTGCTTGACCTCCGCCTATTTCCTAAAGCGTGTACTACTGTTGGCATAAATAATCGCAAATATGCAAAGAGCCAGAACAATGCAGCAATACACCCAAACATACCAACCGGCAATGCTCTCGATTGCGAAAAGGGCGGTGAGAATGCCGATGGGTGTGAGTATCTTTCCTACAAATCTACTCAATGCGGCGGCATCGTATCCCGCTTTTTTGTCTTTTGGCATTGTATTAAAGCCCGCTATCAAAAACGAGCCGCGCCCTGTAAGTAAAACAATACCCAAAACCGTAAGCAATACGCTTATTGCGACGATTATCATTATATCCGAAACTGACATTTATTTTTATGACCTGTCCTTTCCGAACGCAAACGACATCAACGACCATGAAAGGTCATAAAAATGTCGCAACAGCGGCGGTTTCGCGCAGCGGGAGCCGCTTGCGTTCATCAAAATCCAATGAAGTTTGAAGACATTCAAACTTCCCCCTCAATCTCTATTTTGCGTTTACATAATCGGTAATTCTTTGGACGATGCTCCTGTAGCGCGGCTCATCTTGAAGCACGGCAAAGGTTTCTATGTCGGTCATACTGCGGAGCATATTCTCTTTGAGCATTTTATCGTCATAATGAATGGTAGCGCCAAGCTGACCGCTATCTAACCATTCGTCAACATCGGTGAAAAAATCATCCCCGCGCAGTTTGAACGGCAAAAATGCGTCCACGCACAAATCCGCGTATTGTTCGAGCAGTTCAAGAGCTTTGTCGCGGAAATCATGCCTGCAATAAAGATTCGCGCCGATTAAATGGGCTTTTGCCAACGTGTTAGCGTTGAGTTTACCCATGTCGTATATGTTTATGAGCGTCATAGCCCTCTCAAACGCAACCTGTGCTGTGTCGAAATTATCTTCTGTCATTCCGGCATACAGCAACGTTGTTTCAATCAGACAGAGCAAATATTGATACATCCCGCATTGGGCGATTTCTTTGGCTTTTTCGGGTTTATTTGCAAGCAGAAACGCTTGTGCGAGCAAGTTGTCCTCGGGTACGTCCGGTGTGTTAAAGGTTTCGCCCAACAAAGCGAAAACCTCGTCGGGGCTTTCGAGCATAAGAGCGCAATAGCATTGAATGTATACCGCGTCCCTCGCAAGCAGAGTGTCGCCGCTCTCAGATACAATACGTCTGCATAAGCATTTTGCTTCGTTCAGCAATTCGTCCTTATGTTTTTTCGGCAAAGCGGCGGCATGATTGATAAACATTACCGCTATTTGGTAGAGCAGCGGGAAGCAGGAGTAGTATTTCTTGATAATTTCACGGCACTCAGCTATAGCGCGGTCAAACGTTTTGCCCGTAAACTCCGCCGACAACCGCTTGCAGAGTTTCCGCGAATCTTCACGGGAAAGCTGCGGGGAATAGTCCAAAAGTTCGTCAACGCTGATGTTGAAGTATGCCGCCAATCGGGGCAGCAGTGTAATGTCGGGATAACTCTGCGACTGCTCCCATTTCGACACAGCGGCTTTAGAAACACCCATATAATCGGCAAGTTCTTCTTGGGTAATACCCTTGTCCCGCCGTTTATTGATTAGAATTTTTGCGATGTTTATTTCCTGCATGAAAACACCTCCGCTCACTATTATACGAATGGTTCTCCCGATTATCAAGGGAGTTATAGTTGATTTTGGTTGGAATAGTCAACCGTTGGTTGACTGGCGGGGTGAAAAACTGCGCCAAGCCAACTATATTGGGCAGCGGCAGTTGAGATGATATGCCATTATGACTTTATGTTTATAGAATTAAATAATTTTACCCAAGTAGAATTTTCCTCTTGACACTTTAGGTTTACTCCTGTAGAATATGCTATGTCAGTAATCTGACATAAGGAGGTCTACATACATGGAGTTTAAGATTGTTGATTCAGAACTTGAAATCATGCGGATTTTATGGCGCGAAAAGCGACCGCTAAAAGTTTCCGAGTTCAAGGACGAACTTGAGCAAAATAAGGGTTGGAACAAATCGACGACGCACACTCTCGTTACCCGCCTGCGCGATAAAGGGCTTATTGAGCCTGTGGAGCGTTACGGCGTGGCGCGGTATGTGCCGCTTGTTACGGAATACGATTATTACCTTTCCGAAGAAAAAACGCTGCTCGAAAAATTCGGCGGCGCGAAAACGCTCGCCCTCGCTATGGTTCAGAGCGGACAGCTAACTGACAGCGATATAGAAGAACTACGCGATTATTTTAAGATGGGCGGTGATGGGAAGTGATTAGCTACGATGCTCTCAGAACAATCCTTACCATGTCAATTACGGGAAGCGTTATCGCCGTTATCCTGTTCGCATTGAAACCGCTTATCCGTAACCGTATGCCAAAAACAACGCAGTATTACTTGTGGCTTGTCGTTCTCGCAGCATTGGTAGTGCCGATTTCACGGCTTGTTATTCTTCCCGATACCGTGCCTTATATACCGACTATATCAAAAACGGTAGATTGGTATGTTGCGGATAACGGGGTCATACATGACCGTGTAACTCCATATCAAAGAATAGATGAAAACGGTTTTATCGGCATACCCGAATCAAGCATGGCAGAGGTTGAAGCCATTGTACCCGACCCGTGGATACCCGAAGCGATTGACTGGTTTCGTTTGATTCATTCTTTAGGTGTTATCGGATATTTTGCTTTTGTCGCCTGCTCGTATGCCGCTTTTACAAGCAGAATGAAACGCCGCAATACAGAAGCAACCGCAAATGAAAAAGATATACTTGCCGAACTGTGCGGGAATCGCCGTCCCCCGCATTTGTGCCGCAATCAGCTCGCGGCAACACCAATGCTGATAGGATTATTCCGTCCGGAGATTATCTTGCCCGATAAAGAATACAGCGACACACAGCTTCGCTCTGTTTTGTTACATGAATTGACCCATTTGCGGCGCAAAGACGTACTCGTAAAATGGCTGACGGTAATTGTTACTGCTATTCATTGGTTTAATCCGATTGTGTGGTTTGTCCGGCGTGAGATTGACCGAGCCTGTGAAATGGCTTGCGATGAAACGGTTATCCGCAACCTCGACACGGACGGCAAACAGAATTACGGGGAAACGCTTATTTACGTCGCCGCAGATTCAAAAACACCTCACGCAGTTCTCTCCACAACGATGTGCGAAGAAAAGAAAGCACTCAAAGAAAGGCTTGGAGCGATTATGAAAAGCAAGAAGCATACGCGATTGGCGATTATTCTTTCAGCGGTGCTGATTCTCGCGGTTGGCGGCACGGCGATTGCGCTTGGCGCGGGATGGGCAGCTATTCCCGATGAGCCGCCGAATATTACCATAAGGACGGAAGGTGCTTATGAAAATACGGCTATTGATTGGGTTGCAGGTAAAAATAAATGGAACAATGCAGTCTATGACAGAGAGGACACCTTCGTTGAGTTAATGAATCGTTATAGGTCTGTATCGAATTTGCCGTATGTGCGGAATGGGGAGAATATAACAATCACATTCGACGGCGCAATACCTAACAACGTAACGCTCACGGAGTATATTTTGCGTGAGGACGGACGTGAAAAATACAATTCATCGGGCAAGGAGTATGAAATTCGTTTTAGCGGCATGAACCGCAGAAGTTCTTTCGTCGTAGAACCCAATTTCGCAACCGCATTAAGCTCAAACAGCAACGATTACCTACCGGGGAACACAATCAAAGGTTATCGACTTGTGGCTTCGTGGGGCGCAAACGAGTGTGAGTATGGCTTCATTATTCGCGGCGATGCGGCGATGACATTTACATTTGAATCACCAGCCGCAACCTTTTCGCCACGCAAATGGGTTGATTATGAAGTCAATGATAACTCGTTTTGGGCTGCAAGCTACGATTTGATGCTTGATGAGTTTCCCGACGTTTTGTTTACTTGGACAGCGAATGGAATAACGGCAACACACGATAATAGTACAAACGAACTTTTTATGGGTATGCCTGTGTGGAATGTATATCTTGCGGACTTGAATGGTGACGGATTGCCGGAGTTTTGCGGAACGGTCAGTTTAGGGTCAGGCATTGTCGATACCCGCATTGTTGTTCACGATTACGCCAATGAAAGAACATACGATTTGTCTGACCGTATGCTTTATGACTACCATTTGTCCCTTGAAAACGGACAGCTTTTGGTCAAGCAGTATGATTACATGAACATAGATGGCATCGGGGAACCGCGAGGCATCGGCAGTATGGCAATCATAGACGGTGAACTTGTCGTGTTTGGTATTGACCGTATTTTTGCAAATGCTGACCCGCTACCAACAACCCCGCCATATGAAATCGGCAAAGTCAGTGCAATCACAAATGGCAGAGAATATGAGCCTGATGAACACTTTTTATACTCCATGCAACTTACAGAGAATGGCTTACTTTCCGCCGACGGTGTTCCTATGCCATTTGAAGAATTTTTTGCATCCTTGTCGGAAATATACTATGCAGAAGATTTTCAAGTTGTTATCAGTGGGAGTGATATAAGTACAATCAATTACACTCTATACGACGATAGATTCAATAGCGTTTATTCAAGGGAAAGAGAATTTTTACCTCCAGTTGAAAACGGTGTGTACCTGTTATGCGTTGATGTAACGTGGAGCAACGATGGAACGCAAGAATATATCGGATTGCGGTATGTGTTCAAAATTCGAGTATAGCGAGGTTTGCCAATGAGTTACGCAACATTCTTAGCAAGCGATGCGCCGATACCGCATATGGAAAACCCGCATCAGCAGTTTCTCTCGATAAATAAAGCGATAGATAAAGGCATCGCAATACCAAAACCCATGCTTGATTCCTCAACGATAGACAGGGATAAACCGAGCGTTCTCCTTTGGATTGACAATGAAGATAATCTGGGGGAGATAACAATAACAAGCACGGAGCGACCGTACTATTTTACAGACGATTACGGAAATCCGCCTGATACCGATTTGCCTTGCTATGCGGAGTTGGGTTGGACATACTCCAATGAGTGGGCATCAAAACTCATCGGGTTCATCAAGAATCACCTTGAAAATGCGACTGTTGTAGAAATCTGGCATTACTGGATTGGCGACGGTAGGGACTTGTCCAAGGGGATGAAGAAGCACAGCGTTCATATGGATAAGCTGACAGCGGAGGATTTAGAAAATCTGTTTGCTAACGATTCTGTCGAGCATGACTGCATCGTTGTGTGGCGAGAGTAACTGTAATGCCAATAATCACAGAGAGAAAGCAGCGGCTTCGGCAATTTTACCGAGCATGAGTTTGTGCTTTAGTAAAGAATTTTTCATAATCCACGCAATGAAAAGCAAGAATTCCCGTCTATATAAGTGAGGCGGGAATTTTCGGTGAAATGAGGGACACAATATGGATGACTACGATATTATCGAAATGTTTTGGCAGCGGTCAGAGGACGCTTTGACCGAGTGCGGGAACAAATATGGCAGCTATTGCCGGACGGTTGCCAAAAACATACTGAGGAGCGACAGTGATGCCGATGAGTGC
>Ga0099364_10004508_pt1 | contig 21086 bp, 19 predicted proteins | sample TergutTh196P3_FD_73070 | JGI IMG/M metagenome (GOLD analysis project Ga0099364, IMG submission 73070) | Microcerotermes parvus P3 segment gut microbial communities from Pointe-Noire, Republic of the Congo - Th196 P3 | ecosystem: Host-associated > Arthropoda: Insects > Digestive system > Gut ... | reverse complement strand
ACCTCGACCACGAACCACACCAGGTCGTCGTCCGGCAACCAGTCCCGCATGTCCAGCGGCAGCAGCCCCGGCTGGTCGCGCTGCACCGGCAGATAGTCCTTAGCCATACCCCATCATCCCACAAAAGTAGCCTTGACCAGGCAAGACACGCCGCACAGCGATTCTGCAACAGGCTCTTGAACCAGTGGATCGGCGTGAAACCTACGAACCGGGATCAGCCAGCAGCGCTGGCCGCTGGGTGGCGCGACCCGGTGCGAGTGCTGCGCACACCGACGACGAGACGCTGGCAGCACGCGTTGAGCTGTCGGGTTATTCGTCACGGAGCGTGGTGAGGAAGTTGGCAGGGCGGACAGCGGCCAGCGCGACCGCGGCGGCGAACAGCACCCCGAAGTCGAGTGCGACCAAGCGCAGTCCCGGTGCGACGAGGGACACGTCCTGTACTGCGCAGACGCCCACGCCCAGCACCAAGCCGACGATGGTGGCCGCCGCGGCGCTGGTGGTCATGACCACAGCTGTGATCTGGACCAGATGGGCATGCTGAGTACCGCAGGCGGACAGTATGGCCAGGGATCGGCGTTCGAAGAGCCGGGCGAGGACGAGCAGGAGCACACTGGTCAGCGTCAGCACAACTGGAGCCAGAGCGTGGGCACGAAGCGCAGTGCCGTCGACCGACTTCTCGGGTGGGTTGTCGGTCAGAGCGCGGATCGCAGAGTTGGCAGTGACGGCCGATGACGCTCGGATGGTGTCTTCGAGGTTGCCCCGGTGTCCTTCTTCGGCTTCGACCCAGCATTCATTGACCCCACCGGTGGCGGTCGTGGGTACCAGGATCCACCGGGTCATGGTGGGAGCGCGCCCCTGGAGGTCTACGATATCGGCCACGGTGACCTCAGTGGTGTTCTCCCAGGACAGCAATGACCCAGCCGTCGCGCCGATGCTGGTCGAGGCCTCGCGGGCCAGGATCGCGCCAGGTGCGGTCACGTCCAGAGCGGTGCCAGACAGGACCTGGACGGCCCCGGGGCTGACCTGGGCGAGCATTAGACCGACCCCAGGGGCTGAGGTGGTGTGCACCACCGTGGGCTGGCGCACCCATCCGGCGGCACGCACGTCGTCCCTGGCTGCCAGGTTCTCGCAGGACTCGGCGACGATGGCGTCGTCAGCGTCGGAGATGACCAGGACGTTGCCGCCAGCGGCGAGCGCTGCGTCGTACTGGGCGACGATGTCCTGGTGCAACAGGTTGGTGGTGAGGATCCCCGCGCCGACGACCAGGGCGAGCAGCGTGTAGGCGGTGCGGGCACCCAGGGTTGACCCGCGCACCAGCAGCGAAGCCGTGTCGAGGGTGGCCCGTACCCCCCGAGGGTCACGGTCTCGTCTCATGTACCTGACCGTCCCAGATAGTGATGACCCGGTCGCACCGGGCGGCGACGTACTCGTCGTGCGATGCCACGACGACCGCGGTACCAGGAGCGGTCGCGAGCATCACTTCGCACACCTGGCCGGTAGCTGTGCGGTCCAGCTGTCCGGTGGGTTCGTCGGCCAGGAGCAGGTCTGGACTGGCGGCTAGGGCCCGGCCGATGGTCACCCTCTGGGCCTGACCGCCGGACAGCTCACGGGCGCGTTTTTCGGCCAGGTCACCCAGCCCGAGCCTGTCCAGCAGGCTGACTGCCTGTGCATGAGCCGGGCCAGGCTTCGACCCGCGCAGGATCGCTCCCATGGCCACGTTCTGCGCGGCGGTGAGCCGAGGGAACACTGTCGGGCTCTGCGCCACCCATGCTGTGCACACATCCGCCTCGCTGGTCGAGGTGTGCACAACCACGTCACCAGACTGAGGCCGGACGACACCACCGACGAGTGCGAGCAGGGTCGACTTGCCGGAACCGGACGGGCCCCACAGGCACACGCTCTGTCCGCGCTCGACCACCAACGACGCTTCCGTGATGACGGTCGGCCCCTTGGCGTAGGCGAAAGTTACCGAACGCAACGTCACGAGCGGCACAACGGCACCTTGTCGGTGGTGGTCAATGGGTTGGTCAGGTACTCGCCGGTCAGGGCGTCGTCAGGACGCAGGTAGGTCACCCCCGGAGTACCACCAGTCGTCTCGACAGTCATCGTCTCGACGGTGCCACCGTGCCGGACGACCAGGCAGCCTCTACCGTCAGTACCGATCAGGACCGCCCCAGGCGCGACCGGAACAACCGGTGCTGGTGTGTCGTTTACCAGTCTCGCCGATACCTCACCGGAAGAACCTTCTTCTGGTGGGGTGACCAGACCAGACAGCGCGACCAGATCGGCTGCCCCGTCGATGACAGGCACCTCGCCGCCTTCGAGGCGCAGGGTGTAGGTCGTCGCGGCGTCTGGGGTGGGGTTGATCCGCGCCTCGACCAGCGTGCGCCGACCAGAGAGCACCACCTCGCCAACCCCGGGTGCCAGAAAACCCACCCTCGGAACCACGTGGTCCACGACGAACCCGTCGCGGGGCACCCATACCGTCCACTGCGGGTCGAACTCACCAGGGGCGGGCTCAGGCCAACCGGACTCCTTCGCCACGGCTCTCACACCACTGGTAGTTGCCGAGGTCCACTTCGCACGATTCCCGGGGACCGGCTTGCCGAGCGCCGCGAGGAAGTCGTTGACCACCACGATCTGCTCCCTGCTGGACCTGTCGGTGACTGTCGAGTACAACGGCTTGTCGCCGAAGACTGCCCGGACGTCAGCACCGTCCACCTCCAGCACAACTTGACCTGCAGCGATGGCTGTACCCGACTTGACCGGTATGGTCGTCACCGTTCCCGCCGGTCCGGAGTAGACCACCTCGACCGGGTCGCTCCACACCAACGCAACTCTCGCCTCCTGTGCGTTCGACCCGGTACTGGTCTCCAACGGCGCGAACACCGCCGACGTACTCACCACCGGGACCACAGTGGTCCGGCTGTCCAGCACTACCCACGCGGCCACGAGCAGCACGGGTACAGACACGAGCGCGACCACCAACGGCCACGCCCGTGCCTGCCGTCCCGAACGTGCTAGGTCAGCCATTCGGGCCTCGTCATCGTTTCGTCGAGACCGCAAAGAGGCGATCGGCGTCGGCGAGGCATATCATGACCGCGCTGTCTTGTTCAGACGCATCCGTCATGCTTCTGTTCTGCTTAGCGGCCAGGGCCGCCTCCAGAAGAGTCTCGACGTCGTCGCCATCCCGGACGTCGACGCCAGCGTCACGAAGGCAGGTCGCGAATTCTTTGCGGTACTGATCCCGTTCGGTTGGATCAGTGATGACTTGGCTCTCGGCCCAGGCTGTCGCAACGTAGAACGCATAGTCCTGCCAGCACTGGTTGTGGACGTTGTCGAACTCTGCGGCGGCCGACTCCGGGTCTGCGACCTCACTGAGGTCCAAGTCGGTGGAGAACCCGATCTGCCCCGCCCCGATGCCCTCGATGTCGTTCGGCTCGTACCCAGCATCCTGAACACAGGTCCGCCAGGCAACGATCGCGCTCTCGTACTCGGAGTACGTGACCTCCTCGTCCTCAAGAATTATTCTCTGGAACTCAGGCATCTGAGCAATGTCCTCAGAGGTGTACAGAGGTCCTTCTTTGCCGCCGTGCGAGCACCCTGCTAGGGACGCTAGAAGCGCCCCTAGCAGGACTGCAGGCAGCACAGCCGGGATCCGCACGTTCACCCGATGCCGTGACACTGCGAGACGACGGACGTCCCGTTGTTCCTGTACACGGCGCAACTCTTGGTCACGTTGCTGGGGAATGTGAAATTGCGGTCGTGGCGCACATTGTAGGCATGGCACCCAGCTTTCCTGACTCCCGTGGACGTGCTCAACAGCTTAGTCCCGTTGTATCGGGTGAAGTCGAAGCTGGTGTAGCACAGGCTGGTGCCAGCGGCATCGGCGTTCTGGGAATCGGCTTTTTTCCCGCTTCCGATGATTGAGTGCCCCAGCACCCCTGACGAGGACGAGAAGCACTGGCTTCCTATGCAAAATTCTTTCTTGGGGAAACTGGCGTAGCCCACGGCGGTCGCGCCGGCGCTCGAAGCCGCCAGCACACTTCCGCTGGCAGACAGGAGCAGTGCTACTCCCAGGGCTGCGAGATGTTTTCTCATTATCAGTCGACTCCTCAATCAGACGGTGACCTGGACGCGCGTGACACCTATCGGGACAGTAGCAGGTTTCCCTGATGCTCTTGTTGGTGGCGCAGCGACACGCTATCCGCGGTCAGGACCGAGAGGCAAGCGGTTCGCTGCGGTCACTCCAGACAGCGTCCTATCAGGTGAATCGGTCATGCAAGACCCGACTCCGACGTGCAGCACAAATATCAGGCATAAACTCACATGTGCTGAAGTTATCTGCACATCATCCGGAGTTATCTGCACAGTACGACCCTGAGATCTCACCCCGACCTACTCCTCCTGGCTCAACCAGGTCGAACGCTGGCTCGGCCGCATCACCGACCTGCTGCAGCGCTCGGCCCGCCGCTCGGTCCAGGCCCTGGAAGCCGACCTGCGCTCATGGGTCGAAGCATGGAACGCCGATCCCAGGCCCTTCGTGTGGACCAAGAACGCCGAGCAGATCCTCGCCTCGCTCGGACGACTTCTTCAACGAGTTAACCGACCAAGACGCTAGGCGAGGGTGGAGGAGTCGAGCAGCTCGACGCCTGCCGCGGCCAGCTCGAGGCGGGCGGCGGCACCCGCCTCGGGGGTGACCGGGACCGTCAGATCGGTCAGGACGCGGGTGGTCAGGCCCTCGGCGACGGCGTCCAGGGCGGTGGCCTTCACGCAGTGGGACTCGGCGATGCCGACCACGTCGACCGCGTCGATATCGGCGTCGACCAGCACCGCGGCCAGGGACCGGCCGTCCGGGGCGACTCCTTCGAAACCCGAGTAGGCGGCGGCGAACTCGCCTTTCCTCACCTGCGCGTCGGGGTTCAGGGCGGCCAGGGCGGGGTGCAGCTCGGCCTCGGCCGTGCCCGCGACACCGTGCGCGGGCCAGGTGTCGACGAAGTCTGGGTCGGACGAGAAGTGCTCGCCCGGGTCGACGTGCCAGTCCTGGGTGGTCACCACCAGGGCGTAGCGGTCGCGGTGCGCGGCGGCGTAGTCGGCCACCGCCTGCGCGGTCCGGTCGCCGCCCGCGACAGGCAGCGCGCCGCCCTCGCAGAAGGTCGGCTGCACGTCGACGACGATCAGGGCCCGGTGCTGCGACATGGTCCTCGGTCCTCCCTCGACGGCCTTCCTCTATCTTGCCACCGGTGACCTGCGGCGAGCGCAGCGAGGTTCGGGGAGCGTCGTAGGAGCTCGTCGGCGTGTCGGGGCCGCCAGGACAACCGCGGTGGCTATGGTCGTGCGGGGTGGCTCGTCTGGGCTGCCTGAACCACGACGATGCGGGGACGGGTATGCCAGCCAAGATCAAGACCTGGTTGATCTGGTTGACCGTCGCGTTCCTGGTGTTCGCGGTGGTACGGAACCCCAGCCAGGCGGCGAACGTCGTCCGGGCGATCTGGGACCTGATCTACATGACCATCTCGGGGTTCGTGACGTTCTTCGGCGAGCTTGTGTCGTAGGCATGGGGTTCGTCGAGGTCCCGAAGCGGGGTGAGCGGGCGTTCAGGAGGCGTCTGGCACCGGGTGAGCGCTTCGTCTTCGTGGCCCGCAAGCACTGGGTGACCATCGCCGAACCCATCGCCACCGGGGTGCTCAGCTTCGTCGTCGTCGTGTTCTTCATGTGGCAGTACGAGCAGGAGACCGGTCAGGACGCCAGCTTCCTGCTGGTGCTGTGGTTGGTGCTCGGCTTCCGGGCCACCTACTACTACGTGGAGTGGTGGTTCGGCTGGTTCGGCTCCACCCAGCGACGGCTGCTGCAGCAGACCGGGATCGTCTTCCACAAGGTGAACATGATGCCGCTGGAGAAGGTCACCGATATGAGCTATACCCGTTCCCCGCTGGGGCAGGTGCTCGGGTACGGGCAGTTCGTCATGGAGTCGGCGGGCCAGGACCAGGCGCTGCGCAAGATCCAGTTCATCCCCTACCCGGACCAGACCTACGAGCTGCTGGTCTCCACGATGTTCGGCCCGAAGGACCAGCCGACGAGGCCGACGTTCGAGGCTGCCTACGAGGAGGACGTGGACGAGATCCTCGACGACGTGCGGGTGTACTCGATCGACGAGTGGGAGAAGATGTCGGCCGGGTCGGGCGACGAGATGCCGCCGTCGTTCCCGCCCCGGGCGCAGGACGTCGGCCCGTCCGCGCGTCCCGCTTCGGAGGCGCCGACGGGCGAGATCGACGTCGACACCCAGGTGTTCGACCCCGCCGACGAGGTCACCCTCAGCAGCAACCCGTGGCAGAAGGCATACCACCCCTTGGTCACGGACCCGGGCGACGACTGACCGCGCGAGCGCCCGCACCGGACGCGCCTCGTCGGTGCACCGCCTCGGGCGGCACGCCCTAGGATCGAGGCATGGCTCGTATCTTGTCTGCTGTCGCCTGGCCGTACGCCAACGGCCCGCGTCATATCGGTCACGTCGCCGGGTTCGGGGTGCCCTCGGACGTGTTCTCCCGGTACATGCGGATGGCCGGTCATGACGTGCTCATGGTGTCCGGCACCGACGAGCACGGCACGCCGATCCTGGTGCAGGCCGAGGCCGAGGGCGTCAGCCCGCAGGCGCTGGCCGACCGGTATAACCGGGTGATCGTCGAGGACCTGGCGGCACTGGGCCTGTCCTACGACCTGTTCACCCGCACCACGACGCGCAACCACTACGCGGTGGTGCAGGAGATGTTCCGCACCGTGCACCGCAACGGCTACATGGTGGAGCAGGCCACGATGGGCGCGATCAGCCCGTCCACCGGCCGCACCCTGCCCGACAGATACATCGAGGGCACCTGCCCGATCTGCGGCTACGACGGTGCCCGCGGCGACCAGTGCGACAGCTGCGGCAACCAGCTCGACGCCGCCGACCTGATCAACCCCCGCTCACGGATCAACGGGGAGAAGCCGAAGTTCGTCGAGTCCACGCACTTCTTCCTCGACCTGCCGGCCTTCGTCGACGCGCTCGGCTCGTGGCTGCGCACCCGGACCGCCTGGCGGCCCAACGTGCTGAAGTTCTCCCTCAACCTGCTGGACGACGTGCGCCCCCGGGCGATGACCCGGGACATCGACTGGGGTATCGGCGTGCCGCTGCCCGGCTGGGAGGACAACCCGACCAAGCGCCTGTACGTGTGGTTCGACGCGGTCATCGGGTACCTATCGGCCTCGGTCGAGTGGGCCAGGCGCACCGGCGACGACGAGGCGTGGCGCCGCTGGTGGGACGATCCCGACGCGCTGACCTACTACTTCATGGGCAAGGACAACATCACCTTCCACTCCCAGATCTGGCCGGCTGAGCTGCTGGGGTACTCCGGCGGCGGGTCCAAGGGCGGCGAACCCGGGAAGTACGGTGCGCTGAACCTGCCCACCGAGGTGGTCTCCTCGGAGTTCCTCAACGTCGAGGGCAAGCAGTTCTCCACGTCCCGCGGCATCGTCATCCACGTGCGGGACTTCCTGGCCCGGTACCAGCCGGACGCGCTGCGCTACTACCTGTCTATCGCCGGTCCGGAGTCGCAGGACGTCGACTTCACCTGGGCCGAGTTCTACCGGCGGACCAACGACGAGCTGGTCGCCGGGTGGGGCAACCTGGTCAACCGCACCGCCAGCATGGTCGCCGCGAACTTCGGCCAGATCCCGACCCCGGGCGTGCGCACCCCGGCCGACGAGGCGCTGCTGGCCACCACGACGGCCGCCTTCGGCCAGGTCGGCGACCTGATCAGTGCCCACCGGCAGCGCCAGGCCCTGGGCGAGGCGATGCGGGTGGTCGGCGAGGCCAACCGGTACGTCGCGGACACCGAGCCATGGAAGCTCAAGACCGACCCGGACCGGCAGGGCACGGTGCTGCACACCCTGACCCAGGCCGTGGCCGACCTGAACCGGCTGCTGGCGCCGTTCCTGCCCCACTCGGCCCAGCAGGTGCACGAGACTCTCGGCGGCACCGGGGTGTTCTCCCCGCAGCCGCGCATCGACGAGGTCACCGACCTGGACGACCCGTCGCGCCACTACCCGGTCATCACCGGCGACTACAGCCGCGTCCCCGGCTGGGCGCCCGAACCAGTGGTACCCGGCACCCCGGTGGCCAAGCCCACGCCCGTGTTCCGCAAGCTGGACCCGGCCGGGATCGCCGACGAGCTGGCCCGGCTGGCCGACCAGCTGGGCAGTGGAGACGGTTCCTAATGTCCTGCCTGGTCAGAGTGATACTGGTCGAGACGGGCGCCCCCGTTCGGTGAGGCGCGGGTTGATGCTGGAGAACTGTCGGACCGAGACCATGCTGTCGTCGGCAGTGGGCCGCGCGATGCCGTGACAGGCTGTGCCAGCTGGCTCAGGCCGACCTCGTGTGCGGTCCGGTGGAGCGGACGTACAGGTGCGCGAGGCCGACCGGTCGGGAGCGGCCGTCCTCGGTCGCTCATTGACACTGTCGAGGGACCAGAGGTAACTTGCGGCAATCGGTTGTCGAGACAGGTGCTGGCCAGGGGCCTAGGACCAGGCAGGTGGGATCAGTTGACGACACAGGTGGGGCCGTCCCCGTGGAAGGCGAGGCTCGTCAGGCGGCGCAAGCTGATATTTGACGCGGTCATAGTGCTCCTCGTCGTGTGGCTCGGCTGGTTGTTGCTGTCCGCGCCGACGTTCACCTACTTCAACTCAAAAGAGGAATGTCAGTGCCAACCAATCATCGGGCGCCTGGACGGTCACCCGCTGTGGGGCACCGGTTCCTCCGAGGATCTCGAGACCGCGGATGGTCGTGCCGTCGAAAAACATGGCGAGTATGACGTACAGGCCGAGAGGGCTGAGGCGGTACGGAGCCATGAGACCGATATGATCGTATCGTCGTGCCAAGATGCCAGAGCCAACCGTCAGACCGAGGCGATCGCGGTCATGATTTCCGTCGTGATCGCGGTGGTGCTACGGCTTAGCCTGAGTCGGTCGTCGAGACAGGAGGGTCGGCCAGCACTCCCGTGGAAGGCCGCACTCTTCAGACGACGAAGGCTGATCGTCGATGCAGCGGCCGGGCTCGCTGTCTTGTGGCTCGGCTGGCTGTTGCTGTCCGCGCCGACGTTCGCCTACCTCGAGACTGGAGAGACAAACCGTTGCGAGCCAATCATCGGGCATGTGGTCGGTTACGGCCTGCAGGGTTCTGAGACCAAAGAAGCGGGTCAAATCGTTGACGGCATGATCGACAGTCACTATACCGGACGAACTATTCACAACGCCGACGAGCATGATGCTTGGGTTGCGGCCATCGAAGCGGCGCGAGGTCACGGGGCTAATATGGTTGCGGCCTCGTGCCAAGATGCCAGAGCCAACCGTCAGACCGAGGCCAGCATCGCCATGATGGCCATCGTGATCGCGGTGGTGCTGCGACTTCACCTGACCAGGATCAACGAGAAGACAGACCGGCACGCGGAACCAGGAGGAACGGATGATCAGGATTGATGCTACAACCGGAGACTACCTCGATGGCGACTCGAAGGCTAACCTGCCAGAATACGACAGCAACTTCGACGGGCTGGTTCGTAAGCTCAGGGTGGCTATGATCGACGCATATATGTGCGACGAAGGCTTTAATATAGAACGCCATGGGAACTACTATTGGAGGCTTGATGGCGAGATATCTATCACCGAGGTGACTCGTCCGACCGGCGGCGAAGGGGGTTTTGCATCTGCTGGCCACGGGAAGATAGTCGCGGGTCCGATCTCCCTCCCAGGTCCTGACTTTGTGGGAAAGTTCTCTGAGCACGTCGCCACGCTGGACCGCTGGATCGACAGGTTCCGCAGGCTGCCGAGGCCCGATGGCTTCGTCCCGGTCATGGACAGGCTGACCAACGTTGCCAACCAGCTCGCTGTGGGCGACCGCGGCGAAGGCCCAATGGATGATCTGTTCGTAGAGGTAGAGGCCAAGGCGGCGCTGCTCAAGGGCGACACGGCGGACACGTACAGGAAAAATTTCGTAAACCAGTTCGACACGGTGCTTGAGAACCAGCAGTCCATGGCAATTGCTCTCGCACAGTTCTTGCTGGCTCAGAAAGCGATGTGGGAGGCTGCCAGAGGAGACTTCATCACTATCGTGAAGAACTGTACCGTCGCATTCGACGCTGCCGCAGAGGGTAACTCGCCGCCTGACTCGTTCACCGATACCGCACTAAAGGTTATCACGGCAGCCGTAACGGCTGCGGGGCTCATCGTCGTTCCTGAGTCGGCAACGGTCGGATGGGTGACGCTGGCTGTCTTGGAGACAGCAGCCCTTTTGCCCGAAAAAGGGCATGTCCCGTCGAAGTTCACGTCCATCAGGGACAGGATGCTGGACCTGTTCCAGAAGCTTGACGCGCAGATCAAGGCGGTCGAGGACCAGATCTACAAGAACAGCGGGTTAGATATGGACCGGGTCTCCGGGGCGACAGCGCAGGCAGGGGACCGTGAGACGGTCCGAGCAAACTTCAAGCTTCAGCCAGCCTATCTGGATCCCAGCACGCTGGGTCGGGGAGAGATAGCGGCGGGCCGAAGGATCGTGACCGATATCGTGAAGTGCATGGTGGGGGGTCCGGACAGCTATGGGAACGATGTCATCGGAATTATTCCGATCCTGACGAAGACGCTGGGCATGATACCCACCGCTGACGAGTTCGTCGCGCCCGCGATACGCGACCACGACGTGGGACGAGGGCACTATGGCCCGATGCTGGCCCTGAATGAGCTCCTCGACATGTTCACGGACCTCGTCAGAGGTCTGCGGGACGACGTCCAGCTCAGTGCTGACAATTTCCAGGCGGCCTACGGCGTCCTCCTGGCGCACGGCGACCAGGTCGTGGTCGACCTTCAGGCGGTCCAGGCCAGGGTGGCGGCCCTCCAGAACCCCAGCGGTTACGACGACCCCTGGCGCTACGACAAGACTCCGGCACCGAACGAGTCGTTCCGTGAGCAATACATAGATCTGCGCAGGATGACCGAGTGCCCGACGGTCTGTGCGCCACGAGATGCGGTCAACCAGGACTTCCAGGAAATTGTCCCTGAATTCAAGCGCTGAGTGGTATCATGGTGCCTGTTCGAAGTGAAACAGTCGACCTTGCGACGGATCGTCCGCGGCTGGGAGGGGAGAGCAGGTATGCCACGGGACCGCAGCTGGCCACCCGCACCTGAGCCGCTGCCGGTCGAGGTGGTCGACAACCACACCCACCTGCAGATGGCCGTCGGATGGACTGCGGGGCCTGACCTGCCAGAATGGCGCGGCAGCGTCGATTACACCGTTGGGCTTCCCGGGGGCGCAGAGGTGATGGCCGAAGCCCTGGTCATGGCGGGCCGGTCCAAGCGCGATGCTTGGGACCACATCTTCGGCCTGCGCAAGCACCTGAACTTAGCGGCATCGGTCGGCGTGACCCGGGTGGTCGAGGTCGGTTGCGACCTGGACTCTCTGGAGACCACCGCCGGTCTGGCCGAGTCCGACCCCCGGGTGCTGGGCGCGGTGGCGATCCACCCCAACGAGGCGGCGCTGCACGCCGGGGTGCGCCAGGTCGGCCCGGACGGTCTGGCGCCGCGCGTCGAGCCGAGGCACGACGTCCCGCTGGACGACGCCCTGGCCGCCGTGGCCCGGGTGGCCGCGGCCCACGACCGGGTGCGGGTGGTGGGGGAGACCGGCCTGGACTACTTCCGCACCTCCGCGGCGGGGCGGGCGGCCCAGCGTGAGGCCTTCCGGGCTCACCTGGCCATCGCCCGGGAGCTGGACCTGGCGGTGCAGGTCCACGACCGGGACGCCCACGCCGACCTGGTCGAGGTCCTGGTGCGTGACGGCGCCCCGGCGCGCACCGTCATCCACTGCTTCTCGGGTGATGCCGAGCTGGCCCGCACCTGCGCCGAGCACGGCTGGGCCTGCTCCTTCGCCGGACCGTTGACCTACCGGGCCAACGACGCCCTGCGGGCTGCCGCCGCGGTGCTGCCCGAGCACCTGCTGCTGGTGGAGACCGACGCCCCGTTCCTCACCCCGGTGCCGTACCGGGGGCGGCCGAACGCGTCGTACCTGGTGCCGCTGACCGTGGTCGAGCTGGCCCGGGTGCGCGGTCTCGGGGTCGCCGAGACCGGCGCGCTGGTCACCGCCAACGCGCTGCGGCTGTACGGACCATGGTGACGATCCGCACATCCACCCCCAAAATCCCCCATAAGGGGCCGCGGATCGGTTACGGTAACTAGTCGGTCCTGTGTCGCGGTGGCCGTCCCTGCTTGGTCGGGCCTGCGGCGGCACGACGACCTAACGTGGTGTGAGTGGAGAGGACTTCAGTGGCCAGGTCTCGCTTGGCGCACCGGGCGCGGCGGCGTCCGCGTGCGCGTGGGGTGAGGCTGCTCGTCCAGCTGACGGTCCTGGCCCTGGTCGTCGCCTCGACCAGTGCTTTCGCCCTGCTGCACACATCGGCTGTGGTCGTGGTGGACGGGCAGCCGGTCCAGGTCGAGGGGTACGCCCGCACGGTCGGCGACCTGCTGGCCAACGAGGGTATCAAGGTGGGTGAGCGCGACCTGGTCATCCCGTCGCTGGACCAGCGGGTGCCGTCTAAGGTCGTGGTCCAGCACGCCCAGCAGATCACCGTCGTGGTGGACGGCGAGCGGCAGACGGTGTGGACGACGGCAGGCTCGGTCGGCGAGGTGATCGACGACCTGGGCCTGCGTGACGACGTCCGGGCCTCGGCCTCCCGTTCCGACCCGGTGGGTCGCGACACGCTGCTGGTGTCCACGGTCAAGACGGTGCACGTCGTCGTGGACGGGCAGACCATCGACGCGGTGACCGACGGCAGCACGGTGCGCGACGCGCTGGTGGACGTCGGGGTGGTGCTGGCCGCCGCCGACCGGCTGTCGGTGCCGCTGGGCGCGACGGCGGTGGACGGGCTGGCGGTCGTCGTGACCCGGGCCCAGTCGGCGGGGGACACGGCCACCGAGGCGGTGCCGTACGAGACCCAGGAGGTCGAGAACTCCACCATGGTCAAGGGCGACCGGAAGGTCGCCACCCGGGGCAAGGCCGGGGTGCGCACCATCACCTACCACGTCGAGACGCTCAACGGGGTCGTGGTCTCCCGGACGCCGATCGCCTCCACGGTCACCACCGCACCGGTGGCCGAGATCGTGCACATCGGCACCGCGACCGTCCCGCCGGTGGGCAACGTCGACCCGGGGTCGGCGCAGGCCATCGCCCGGGACATGGTGTACGCGCGCGGCTGGGACGAGCAGCAGTTCGCCTGCCTGGTCCAGCTGTGGAACAAGGAGAGCGGCTGGCGGGTCAACGCGGAGAACAAGTCGTCGGGTGCCTACGGCATCCCGCAGGCCCTGCCCGGGTCGAAGATGGCGACGGTGGCCGACGACTGGCGGACCAACCCGGCCACCCAGATCACCTGGGGCCTGAACTACATCACCTCGCGCTACTCGACCCCGTGCGGTGCCTGGTCGGCCTTCCAGTCCAAGGGCTGGTACTGATATCACAGTCCTGAACCAGGGCTGCAGCGACGACCCCAATAGCGGACCGATAATCGTGCCCCAGCTCATGGGTCCCACGCCAATCCACTGGTTCAAGACGGTGGATCGGCGTGAAACCCACGAGCTGGGATCGATGTCGCTCCTGGAGCGACCTGTCGGGGGTGGGACGGTCGCCACCATGGTGGGACATCAACCGGAAGGACCACGATGAACACCACCCTCGCCTCGCACATCACCCAGGTCGTCGTCCACCCGGACGGTGCGACGGTCACCCGCACCGCCCGCCTGCCCGAGGGGGCCGGACGCCGGAGCGTGGCGATCGTCGTGCCCTGGCAGGTGGAGCCGGACTCCCTGACCGCGGCCCTCAGCCCAGGCACCCGGCTGGTCTCGCTGGACTTCGAGGTGGACCGGTCCCGACCGGCCGGTTCGAGCGCGCGGCGCAAAGACCTGGTGGCCCGGCTGGACGAAGCCAGGATCGCGGTGACCAGGCTCGACGATGCTGTTGCGGTGCTGGAGGCCCGCGAGCGGTTCGTCCTGGCCAGCTGTCGGCTGGGGACGCGGACCGACGCCAGCGTCGACCGGCTCAGCCAGCTGGACGACTACCTGGCCGCCCAGCTCGGCGAGGTGCGGCGCACGATGTCCGAGCAGCGTCGGGACCGGGTCGAGGCCGAGCGTCACCGTGAGCGCATCGAGAAGGCCCTGGCCGACCTGGGCAAGGAACGTCCCGACCCGGTGGGGCGCGTGGTGGTGGAGTGCGAGAGCGCCGAGCCGGACGCCCCCGAGGTCACCCTGGGCTACTTCACCCGCCAGGCCGGCTGGCGGCCCCAGCACCAGCTGCGGGTGGACGATCTGGCCGGTCCGGTGCGTCTGGCGTTCGCCGCCTGCGTCGCCCAGAGCACCGGTGAGGACTGGCTGGACGTTCCGCTGGTGGTCTCTACCGCTCGCCCCGGACTGGGCAACACTGCTCCTGAGCTGGACCCCTGGCGCCTGCGCATGCCCCGTCCCGTGGCCCAGACGATGCGCACCAGAAGTGCGCCAGTGGGGTCGTACGCCTGGGCGGGGGACGGGGCGGTGGCCAGAGAACCGGTCGCGGCCCTGGGAGAACAGGCCTTGGCCGCCGCTCCGGCTTCGCCGGAGCCGGTGATGGTGTCCGGCGAGGCGGGCCAGGCCACCGCTAACGCTTCCCAGTGGACGATCACCACTCCCTGCCGTCTGGAGTCGGGCCAGGGTGAGCGGGTGCTCGACGTGCTGGAGCTGGCGATCGGGGCCCGGTACCGGCACGTGGCCGTCCCCAAGGTCGACCGGGACGCCTTCCTCCAGGCCCGGCTGGACGGCTGGAGCCAGCTCGACCTGCCGCCCGGCCCGGCCCGGGTGTTCCTGGAGAACCGGTACGTGGGCACGACGTTCGTGGACACCGGCACCACCGAAGAGGACCTGGACGTGGCGCTGGGTCGCGACGCGGCGATCTTCGTCACCCGCGAGAAGTCCGACGAGCTGGCGCGGCACCGGCTGGGCCGCAAGTCCCGCGCCGTCCGGGCCTGGAAGATCGCGGTGCGCAACAACAAGCCCACCGAGATCGAGCTGGTGCTGCACGACCAGATCCCGCTGTCGGCCGACAGCGATATCACGGTCACACCGCGCGAGCTGTCCGGCGGTGAGCTCGACGCCGATACCGGCGAGGTCACCTGGACCCTGACCCTCGCCCCCGGCGCGGTCGAGGAGCGCACCGTCGCCTTCGATGTCGACCACCCCAAGGGCACCCACCTCTCCCTGGGTTGACCAGGCGTTTCGTCGTCCTCACGGCTTCGGGACCGGGACCGGGACGACTGGGCTCTCTGGGGTGTCTCACGCCCGGCCGTTTGCAGTTGTGGTCACGACCTTGTTACGGTCTGGTCTCGCTTTCGAGCCGGACTGCTCCTGACAGGGGGTGCAGCTGCCGACGAGAGGGTGACGGCCGGACGTGGGCGATTTGCCGCGTCCGGTCAGGTAAGCCGGATCGGCAGGTCTGGGACCGACGCTCCGCCCCCGGGCGGCGCACGACGGCCACGGTGGTCAGCCACCAGGGTTCGCGGTCTCCCAGACCTCCCGTGCCCGGGCCCTGCAAAGGCTGGAGCCTTGTGAGTACGACGAGCACGACGACCCGAATCCCGCGGCCGAGCATCGACGCCACCGAGGTGGCCCCCTCGACCGCCCAGCTGCCGACAGTGCGTCCTAGGCGTCGCCTGCTACGCCTCACCGGTCCGGGTCGTCGGACCCTCGTCGTGGCTGGCGCTGTGGTGGCCCTGGTCCTGGCTGGTGGCGGCTTTGCCGTCGCCGCCGCGCACAAGACCGTCACGCTCGACGTGGACGGCGAGGTGCGCACCGTGTCCACCTTCGCCGGTTCGGTGTCCGGGCTGCTCGACCAGCAGGGCATCACCGTCGGCGAGCGCGACCTGGTCTCCGGTCGGCTGCGCGACGGTGCGACGATCGTGGTGCGGCACGCCAAAGAGCTGCCGATCGTCACGGCCGACGGCCCGACCACCGTGTGGAGCACCGCCCTGACCGCCGACGAGGCGCTGCAGACGCTGTCGGACGAGCACGGCGAGGTGGCGCTGGTCGTCGCCCGGGCCGCTGACGGCCAGCCGGAGCTGCCGCTGGACCTGACCGCCGACGGCCCGGCCGAGGTGGTCGTGGACGGTGGCACCATCGACGTGACCGCCGGTGACGTCCAGGTGGCCGCGGCCCTGGCCGGTGCCGGGGTGGACCTGGCCCTGGAGGACGAGATCACCGTCGTGCCCGCTGGTGACAGCGTGCAGGTCGTCGTGGTCCGGGTGGTCACCGAAGAGGTCACCACCACCAGCGAGGTGCCGTTCGCCTCGAGCCAGACCGACGACCCGAACCGGACCGTCGGCACCAGCGCTGTCGTCACCGCGGGAGTGCCCGGGGTGCGTACCGTCGTGGAACGGGTGACTACCGCCGACGGTGCCGAGCGCACCCGCGAGCTGCTGTCCGACGAGGTGACCACCGCCCCGGTGGACGAGGTGGTCGCGGTCGGCACCAAGCCGAAGCCCAAGCCCGCCCCGACGCCGTCCTCCGGCGGCGGCAGCGCCCCGAACCCGAGCGGCTCGGCCGCGGGCCTCAACTGGGCCGCCCTGGCCCAGTGCGAGTCCGGCGGTAACCCGACCGCCGTGTCCAAGAGCGGCAAGTACCACGGTCTGTACCAGTTCTCGGTATCGACCTGGCAGTCGGTCGGCGGCTCCGGCCTGCCCTCCCAGGCGTCCGCCTCCGAGCAGACCCAGCGCGCCCAGATGCTCTACGAACGCTCCGGTGCCGGGCAGTGGCCGCACTGCGGTCCGCGCCTGTTCACCTGATCGCCACAGTTGTCGGCCCGGGACCCTACAGGGTCCCGGGCCGCGCTGCGTCTACGCCAGTCGTGGCCTGACGGGCTTGCCCTGGTTGCTCCTAGGGCGGCTTAGCCAGATCGGGTTCGGCCTGTTCGAACGTTGCGAAAACGTCTACGATGTGTTCGTGGCAAGGAGGGTGTGATGGGAGTTCTGGCAGCGCAGACGTATGGGCCGTCGACCGAGCAGGCTGCGGAGGTCCGCAGCTTCCTGGCGGCCCACGAGCTGAAGCACGGCGAGGTGCCCTCGCCGCGATACCTGCTGGTCGGCGACGGTGAGGGGGACCAGATCGAGCTGCCAGGCACGGTCTACCGGGTGCTGGTCCAGGTCGTCGAGGCTCTGGCAGCGGGCAAGGCGGTGACGGTGACGCCGCGGGAACCGCAGCTGACCACCCAGCAGGCCGCCGACCTGTTGGGGGTGTCGCGCCCGACGGTGGTGCGACTGATCGACTCCGGTGAGCTGGCCGCCGAACGCAACGGCAACCGTCGTCGGCTGCTCCTCAGCGATGTCCTGGCCTATTCCGAGCGTCGACGGGCCCGTCAGTACGCCATGCTCGCTGCCACCGCGGTCGACATCGATGACGAGGACGACCCGGCTGAGGTCATCGCTCGGCTGCGCGAGGCCCGCAGAACCGTCGCCGCTGAGCGGAGGGGCTGAGACGGCGTGTTCACAGCGCTCCTGTGGCCCAGCCTGCAACGTGACTTTCTGCTGAGCATGGCGGCCGAGGGGCTGTACCGGCCGATCTGGTCCCAGGCCGTCCTCGACGAGCTGGTCCGTACTGAGACCGACAAGCGGGTGCGACGCGGAGCCGACCCTACAGCGGCCCGTGAGGCAGCCTCATGGCTCTTCCAGCAGATGCGGCTGGTTTTCGACGACGCCTGTGTCACGGGTTGGGAACCGCTCGAAGGTACGTATGGTCTTCCCGACCCGGACGACGAGCACCTTGTCGCCGCAGCTGTCGTCGGTGGCGCCGGCGTCATCGTCAGCGACAACGTCAAGGACCTTCCGGCACAGTCGCTGCCCGAAGGGCTGGCCGTGGTCACGGCTGCCCGTTTCGCCACCGACACGGTCTCGGTCGCCCCGGATGTTGCTTTACGAGCGGTGACGTCCATCAGCGCTCGATACACGGCACCACCACGCAGCGTCGTCGAACTTCTCGCTCTTTTGCGGGTTCGCTACGGCATGGGCGAAGCGGTCGACCTTCTGGTAGAAGAGCTGCACGTCGGGTTGCCCTCGCAGTCCGATCGGCCATGAGACCAGACTGTCGAACAGCCGGTGATCGTCTCTTCTGCTGCGTCAGTCCGGCTCGGCGGCCTCTTCCGGGTACCGTGGGCGCGTGACGTCTGACGAGCCGGTGCTGCTCACCCCGGCTCGGGTGCGACAGCTGGCTGCGGCGGCAGGAGTGCGGCCGCGGAAGGCGCTGGGGCAGAACTTCGTCGTCGACGCCGGGACGGTGCGCAAGATCGTCCGGCAGGCGCAGGTCGAACCGGGGGAGCGGGTGGTCGAGGTCGGTCCGGGGCTGGGTTCGTTGACCCTGGGGCTGCTGGCGGCCGGGGCTGATGTGGTGGCGGTGGAGATCGACCCGGTCCTGGCCCGTCTGCTCCCGACGACCGTGGTCGAGCAGGCGCCTGGGTGGTCTCTGGCCGACGTGCCGGACGGGACGGGCGACGGTTCGGCGACGGTTGCTGGTCAGGTGCGTGACGCTGCCGGTCGGCCGCGTCTGACGGTGCTGGTGGCTGACGCACTGGAGGTCGCGACGCTGCCCGGTCCGCCGCCGACGGCGCTGGTCGCGAACCTGCCGTACAACGTGGCGGTCCCGGTGCTGCTGACGTTCCTGGAGCGGTTCGGCTCGTGGCGTCGCGGCCTGGTCATGGTGCAGGCGGAGGTCGCCGACCGGCTGGCCGCGCCGCCGGGCAGCCGCACCTACGGGGTGCCCAGCGTGAAGACCGCCTGGTACGCCGCGGCCCGGCGCACCGCCACCGTGGGCCGGTCGGTGTTCTGGCCGGTGCCGAGAGTCGACTCGGCGCTGGTCCGGCTGGACCGGCGAGACCCGCCGCCCACGACGGCCAGCCGCGAGCAGGTGTTCACCGTCGTGGACGCCGCGTTCGCCGGGCGGCGCAAGATGCTGCGGGCCGCCCTGGCACCGCTGGCCGGATCGGGTGCCGCGGCCTCGGCGGCGCTGACCGCGGTGGGTCTGGACCCCACCGACCGCGGCGAACGTCTCGGTGTGACGGACTTCGCCCGGCTGGCCGAGCACCTCTGGCGCGGCGGACCGGGCGCACGGGGTCGACCTGGCACAGTGACGGTGTGACCTCCGCGCTGTCCGAACCGACCGACTGGGTGCGGGCCCGCGCCCCCGGCAAGGTCAACCTGTCCCTGCGGGCCGGGCCGCCCGGGGCCGACGGGTACCACCCACTGGTCACCGTGTTCCAGGCGGTGTCGCTGTGCGAGGAGGTCATCGCCACGCCCGCGGACGACGTCACCGTCACCATGACTGGCGAGCAGGCCGAGACGGTGCCGACCGACGGGTCGAACCTGGCGGTGCGGGCCGCCCGGCTGCTGGCCCGCCGCGCCGGGATCAGCGAGGGAGTGCACCTGCACATCGACAAGCAGGTGCCGGTGGCCGGGGGGATGGCCGGGGGTTCGGCCGACGCGGCGGCCACGCTGGTCGCCGTGGACGAGCTGTGGGGCACCGGGGCCTGCCGTGACGACCTGCTCGACCTGGCCCGGCTGCTCGGCGCCGACGTACCGTTCGCGCTGGTCGGCCACACCGCGGTCGGCACCGGCCGGGGCGATGTGCTCACCCCGGCGATGGTGATAGGCGAGTTCCACTGGGTGCTGGCCCTGGCCGGGCACGGCCTGTCCACCCCGGAGGTGTTCGAAGCTCTGGACGGTCTGCGCGGCAGCGACGCCCCGGTCCCTGCTGTCGAGACTGACGTCGAGCTCATGCACGCCCTGCGCACCGGCGACCCGCACGCCCTGGGCGCCGCCCTGCACAACGACCTGCAGCCCGCGGCCCTGCACCTGGCCCCCGGTCTGGCCCGCACCATCGCAGCCGCCCAGGAGGCCGGAGCGCTGGGCGTGGTCATCTCCGGTTCCGGCCCGACCGTCGCCGCCCTGGCCCGCAACCGCGGCCACGCCCAGGTCATCGCCGCCAGCCTGACCCTCTCCGGCCTGGTCGACCGCGTCCTGACCGCCACCGGCCCCGCCCCCGGCGCCCACCTGCTGGTCTGAACCCGGCACTGAAGGACGCGATACCCAGGCACCTTGTCGCTGGTGGTTCAGGGTGTTCGCGCCGACGTCGGCTGCCAGGCGTTCTTGGGGCTGCGCTTGCTGGACCCGGTGGGGACGACGAGTTCGGCTGCTTCCAGTATCTGGAGGTGGCGACGGATCGTGACGGCTTTCAGCCCTGTCGCCGCGGTGAACTGGGCGGTGGTCTGCGGTTCGTCGCGGACACTCTACACTCTACACCCAACACTCTACACTTTACGCACGAGTGTAGAGTGTTGGGTGTAGAGTGCCCGAGTCGGGTCGCGCGCAGGCGCACTTGCCCAGCACGCACAACCGGACAGCAGAAACCGCCCCCACTGTTTCCGTCCCCACTGTCCTGCCCCACCGTTTACGCCTCACCCGCCCTGAGAACCGGGCCGATAAGGACGTGCGGGTTCGTGGGTTTGACGCCGTTCCACCGTTTTGAATCGCCTGATCTGCGTGCAACCCTCGAACCAGCATCGTCTTATCGGCTGCTGCTGGAGAAAGGACGCGCACTCTGCTGCAGGGTTCGTCAACCCAGGTCGCTTTCAGCCTGGATTCTGCAACAGGCTCTTGAAGTGTCGCACCGGCGACGCGGCTGGTCTGGTGTGGGTCTGCTGCGGGTCGCGTAGTTCCCGGACGGGCACGGCGGGCGGCACCCGTAGCCGGTCGGAAGCGTATCCGCCTACCACCCGCCCGGCTTGTGCTCGGTTCCTGGGTCCCAGTCTTCCGTCTGTGCCGCAACCGTCCGGACCCCGGGCCCGTCATGCGGGAGATCGCCGCCATGGCCACGGGAGTGGACCGGATCGGGGTGCTTGCGGGAGCTCTCGCCGGGGTTGCCGACCGGCACGTTGCGGCGATTCGAGAACTCTTTCGCCGGATTGCGGGTGTTAATATCGCAACCACGGCACACAGACTCAGACGCACGAC
>Ga0099364_10004507_pt1 | contig 21087 bp, 17 predicted proteins | sample TergutTh196P3_FD_73070 | JGI IMG/M metagenome (GOLD analysis project Ga0099364, IMG submission 73070) | Microcerotermes parvus P3 segment gut microbial communities from Pointe-Noire, Republic of the Congo - Th196 P3 | ecosystem: Host-associated > Arthropoda: Insects > Digestive system > Gut ... | reverse complement strand
GGTGGGTAAATGATGGAAAACGGATAGGAGGCATGTTCGCGCTGGCCGTCGGTAAAGCCGCGGAACTCCTCTTCCGTCAGAACGGTGTTCGGGTCAAACATAACGTAGTCAGTGAAACTGAGAATCTTCATAACCGCTGCGGGGTTATTGCAATTTGTGCTGACAACTATGTTTTCGCCATTGGGGAATCCAATCTGACCCAGTACCTGCGATCCGTCTGCGGTCGGGAAAGGCAAGGGAATCATATATGCATCGTTGCTACCTGTGGCTGCGACAAGATTGGGCCCGTTCATCCAACCATACCATTGCCAGAAAGGCTGGAAGCCTGCCCGGCTATTGACGACTTCTTCATGCATGCGGTTTTCATCATTGTTGGCAAAGTCAGGGCTGATTATGCCTTCCTCAAACCAGCGACGCCAAGTCTCAAGCGCAGTCTTCATTTCCGGATGGGTCTCCCCCGCCTTGATCCTGCCTGTGGAATCCTTATACCAAAAGTAAGGATTACTAAGCGCATCATAATCGCCGAGGTACACATTGAACATGGGTCCTGTCATGTAAAGATATTTCAGCGTGTTGTCGATTGACATGCCATAGCTGCCGTTGCCTTCCGCCACAAATTGCTTGGCGAGGGCTTCAAAGTCAGCCACTGTCTTGAGCTCCGGAGACCCTGCATCCTCATACCAGTCCTTGCGAACCCACAACCACTTCGGGCTGTCTATTTGTCCATAGTAGTAGTTCGGGATGGCATAGATGCTGTCGCCTTCGGAAGTAATCTTAATGGTGTCGGGGTCTTCAAGCTCATAGTCGCGGACACGCGCAGATGCATAGTCGCGGTAAGCGTCCCCAATGTCCGTAAGCAAGTTCGCCGCGCGAAGCTGCCTGTATTGGACATAATTGACTTTGAATGCATCGGGTACCTGCCCTGCCGCGATGGACATATTTAGCTTGGTTTCATAGTTACTCCCGCCAACCTCAATCCATTCCGGGGTGACTTCTATGTTGAGGCGGTCTTTCCAAGCGCGAGTCCAGGGGCTGTTGCTGAAGTCATCACCGCCTTCAAACACCCAGTCATTGCCTGCCGACACGGCTGTCTTGATGTTTACTGTCTGCGAGTATGGGGTGTCCCATGGACCTTCTGGGGGTTCGACGTAATCCCGGGTGGAACCTCCGGACGCTGCGGATGCCGGTGCGGTGCTGTCGCCGTCACCGCTGCTGCCGCTATCACCGCTGCTGACGCCGGCGCCCGTGCCATCTGCGGCCGGTGGCGGAACGACCTCTCCGCCACATGCGACTGTTGTGACTAGCATGAAAAGGCACAGCAAGGCTACGATGATGTTTCTAAGTCTTGTTTTCATTTTTCCTCCTCCTTTGTTCTTTTGATTTATCCAAAACGTAACTATTTACGTTATTGGCGTTTTATTGCCGGGCGTTCCTTTGCTTTGTCCGCTTCTGTGTTCTTGCGGGCATCCTCCCTGTTCATGCGCATTTCTTCGATGCTCTTCTCCTTTAGGCGTATCCCATCGTAATCCCGCGGCACAATACGCCCGGGAGCGTTAAAGCGTTCCTTTGCCTTCTCAATCTCATCGACGTATTGGGGCAGCCATTTGGCCTGGGCTATGAGCATCTCATCCGTCATTTGGCATATCTCCGGCGGCGTGCATACTGCCGCAGTGAGCGGGTCCATGAGCATTGCCTGCCGAAGCAGCGCAATGTCCCCGCTAACGGCGGCCTCCACGGCCAGCCTCTGTACCCACGCGCTCTGGGAGCATATTGCCGCGCAGCCTATGGGCAGGTCGCCGACGATGGGGATGCTGATCCCATTGCCATCTGCGTAGCCGGGTACTTCCACGACGCACTCGTTCGGTAGATTCGTGATGCAGCCATTGTTCATGACGTTGAAGTGCCCGCGGTAAGCTCGCCCGGTCTCCAGCCCCTCAATAATATAAGAACCGTGTTCTTCACTGCGGTCTTCCGGCTTGAAAGTCCGGGGGGCTTCTTCCATCCAGTTGGGGAATTCCTCCTCAAACCAGTTGCGCCCCTCACGGCACACACGCAGATACCCGCCGGTCTCGCCGTTTATCCATGTGCCGAGGTCTATCCACTGTTCCAATTCGTCCGGGCGCTTGCGGTACCACGGCACATACTCGGAGAGATGCCCATTGGACTCCGTGGAATAGTAACCGAAGTTTTTGAGCACATCTATCCTGACCTTTTCCGTCCGGGAGAGCTCCTCATCGGCGAGGTACGCAGGCAGAATTTTGGGCAGCAAGTCCTCCCCCTTGTGCTTCACGGAAATGTACCATGTCTGGTGATTAAGCCCGGCGCAAATAATATCGACCTCATCCTTATCATGGCCCAGGGCTTCGGCGATTTGCCTATGACCGCCCTGCACGCCGTGGCATAGGCCGATGGTCTGCACACCGCCGTACTTGTTTGCCGCCCAAGTAATCATGGCGTTAGGGTTAGCATAGTTGAGTAAAATCGCACCCGGCTTTGCTACCTCGTGGATATCCTTGCAAATGCCAAGAATCTCCGGAATACCGCGTTGCCCGTACATGATGCCGCCGGCGCAGAGCGTGTCCCCCACGCATTGGTCTATGCCATATTTGAGGGGAATATCCACATCCATCTCAAACGCCTCTAGCTGCCCGATGCGGAAGCAGCAAATAATATAGCTCGCACCCTCTAGCGCCTCGCGGCGGTCGATTGTGGAGCTAATCTTAATCGCTATATTATTTTCATCCAAATCGCGCTGGCAGAGCCGCGTGACCATGTCGAGATTATGGGGATTGATGTCCATAAAGGAAACGTCAATACCCTTAAACTCCGGCACGGTCATCAGGTCGGAGAACAAAGCCCTGGTGAATCCTACGCTGCCTGCGCCTATAAATGTGACCTTAAACGACATAGAGTACCTCCTGAAAATTCAACGCTTACGTCATTATAGCTAAAATTAAACCTTAATGGGTGCGATTTTATGATAAAAACTTGACAAACGTCCGTTATTGTGCTAAATTTTGATAAAATACAACAATGTGCTGTTTTTGTTTACGTTTTGTCGCTAATTATGCTCTGCTGCCAAAATTTGGGGAGTACGCTTATGGATATCCATTATCAGAGCCATCGCAAACTATCTCTCTACGACAAATCACTGGGGTCACATTGGTTCTCCATCAATAAGTATTATGACATTACATACCCGTTTCGGGATATGATAACGCTTCATGCCCACACAGAGACGGAGATCATGTACGCGGTCAGCGGGAAATGCCTGATATACCTCGAAGACGGCAAGGTGACCTTAAGGAGCGGCGAATACATATTTTTAGACAGCCTGGTCCCCCACTACATATATATTGCGGAAGGCTCCCCCTGTCGTGTGCTGAATGTGGAAGCGGCGCTTTCCGCTAAAAATGGCGTACTGCGGCTCGACTCCCTGGATAATGAGGACAACTTCCGCAAGTTCAGGGAAAGCAAACTCCCTGTGGTGCTCTGCAAGGATGAAGGTAATGCTGTGAAAAACGGCATCATCAATCTGCTACGCCTTTTGCATATACACACTGCTTCACCCACGGAGCTGGCTTTTCAATACTCTCTCATTTTGCTGGAAATCAGCCGTCAGCACTATCAAGATCAAAGCAACAAGGGTTATGGATGTCCAAACTATGTCCGGCGTGCGCTGGCATTTATCGCCCAGAATTTTGACCGGGATATTAACATCGAGGACATAGTGGGGGAGGTAAACATTTCAAAGGCCCATCTGCAAAGGAGCTTCCGCAAGTACCAAGGCTGCACGATTGTCGAGGAAATAAACCGATTTCGGCTGGAAAAGGCGAAGCACTTGCTCGAAACCAGCAACATCCCCATCGTGGAGATTGTGAGTGAAGTGGGGTTTGGCAGCCGTCAATACTTCACCGAGCTGTTCACGCAGAAAGTCGGCTTCTCCCCCTCAGCCTACCGAAAGCTCCAAAAGAAGAACTACGAGGGAGGGCATGGCAGCGCGAACATGGGTGTTGAGTTTTAGGAGGATATAAATGATTGAAGTTAGGAATCTCATGAAAAGCTATGGCGCGAACAAAGCGGTGAACAACTTAAGCTTCACTGTGAGCAAAGGTGAGATACTGGGATTTTTGGGCCCAAACGGCGCGGGCAAGACCACGACCATGAACATCATCACCGGCTATTCATCGGCGACCTCGGGAACGGTACATGTGAATGGCTCGGAGATTTTTGAGTCTCCCAACAAGGTGAAGCGCCAAATCGGCTACTTGCCGGAGCAGCCGCCGTTATACCTGGACATGGCGGTTGACGAGTATCTGTCGTTCATGTACAGGCTGAAAAAAGTCAGGCTGAGCCGACAGGGACACATAGATGAGATTTGTAAAATGGTGGGCATTGCGGATGTTAAAACGCGCATTATAAAGAATCTGTCAAAGGGCTACCGCCAGCGCGTCGGGCTAGGGCAGGCGCTGCTTGGGCATCCCAATGTGCTGATACTGGACGAACCCACCGTTGGCCTTGACCCCAATCAGATAATTGACATCCGCAATCTCATAAAGGAGCTGGGCAAAAACTACACGATTGTGCTCTCGTCGCACAACCTCTTTGAAGTACAGGCTACGTGCGACAGAATCATGGTCATAAACAATGGGGTTTTAATAGCAGACGATACGCCCGATAAGCTCTCCCTCGCGATGAGCCGGGACAATCGGTTCATCGTGCGTATTGATGGTCCTGCCACGAAAGTGCGGCATTTGCTTCTGGCACTGCCCGAGGTGTTAAAGGCGGATATGCTCGGGTCGCGTGAGGGGGATGCCCGCGACTTCATGGTGACGGTGAAGCCCGGGACAGACATCCGCCGGCAGATGTTCATGCGCCTGGCGGAGCAAAACTGGCCGATACTGTGCCTAAAATCCAGTGAACCCAGCTTAGAGGACATATTTACGCAGCTCACGAGCGGGCAGTGAACGGAGGTGAAAACTTATGACAGCAATACTGCGCCGGGAGTTCCTGTCCTATTTCTGCTCCCCCATAGCTTATGTGTACCTGTCTGTCTACTATTTCTTTGCCGGCCTACACTTTGTCATGTTCACGCTCGGATCGCAAACGGCGGACATTACTCCTGTGTTTGCCAGCATGTTCCTTATTGTGCTTTTCCTGATACCGCTGCTGACCATGAGGCTGTTGTCGGAAGACAAGAAGAACCGCACCGATCAAGCGCTGCTCACGGCACCGGTGCCCTTGCTGGGCATTGTCTTAGGCAAGTTTTTAGCGGCAGTGGCCGTTTACACGCTCGGCCTTATGGTCATGCTTGTGTATGGTATTATACTGCATACGTTCACAGCGCCCAACTGGGCCATAATTTGGGGTAATCTCGCGGCAATGCTTCTTTTGGGCATGGCACTCATAGCGATAGGTATATTTGTGTCCTCGCTCACGGAGAATCAGGTTATTGCCGCTGTAGGCGGTTTCGCCATCAGTTTCCTGCTTGTCCTCGTTGACTCGCTGGCGGGCTTGACCGATAACCCCTTCATACGGCAGATACTGTATGGCCTGTCCATTTCCCGCCATTTTGACTCTTTCCCGAGCGGAGTCTTTGACTTGACCAGCATTTTCTTTTACTTCTGCCTCACGGCGATTTTCATATTCCTTTCGATCCGCGTCCTGGAGAAAAGGAGGTGGGGCTGATGGAATTCTTAAAGAGCAGGAAATTCCGGCAGGGAACCTTTGCCACCATTATCACCGTATCCGGCGTCGTGCTTATCCTGATGCTCTACTACGTGTTTGCCGCCCTCGGCGACAGATATGACTGGAGGTTCGATTTTACTGCTGAACAGATGTTTAATTTGACGCCAGAGAGCGTGGACTTCCTCACGGAACTTGACAAGGATGTCAACATCCATGTCCTAAATAATGAAGACGACTTTGTGGACAGTGCCCAGATGTTCACCTTCCAAGCCAATGAGGTCATTAAGAAATATAAGGCTGCTGGCAGCCGCATCAATCTGGAGTATGTGGATATATTGCGTAACCCCACGTTTGTGGCGCGTTTTACGAACCTTGACCTTGCCCCCAACCAGATTCTGATTGAATGCCCCGATACAGGCCGATATAGGCTCATAGAGTTTTATGAGCTATACAACATCGCGACCGATCAGGCCGGGCAGGCAGCGGTGCGTTCCTCTAAAGCTGAACAGGTGATGACCTCGGCCATATCATACGTCGTAAGCGATGAGCAAATCAGGGTGTCGATACTGAGCGGCTATAATCAGGGAGACATCTCCGATTTTGCGTATCTTCTTGCGATGAACAACTATGATATTGTTTACGAAAACCTCGCAACGGCCGAAGAAATCGACCCCTTGGCCAACATTGCCCTGCTGGCCGCGCCCTTGCGCGATATATCGGAAGATGACCTTAAAAAGCTGGACCGCTTCCTCGAAAATAATGGCGTGGGCAGCCAGACCGTCTTCTATATAACCGGGGCTTCGCAAACCCCGATGTCGCACATGCCAAACCTCCGGGCTTGGGTCAATGAATGGGGCATCGCTGTGCATGATTCGGTCTTGGTCGAGATGGACAGTGCCCACCGCTTCGCAATCGACGATCCTTTTATCGCGTTTGTGGATTACTCATATAATGAAACATCCATGGAACTCTCGCAAGCGGTACGTGCCCAAAGCCTTTTAGCAGCTGCGTTTTACTCTAGCCCCCTATCCGTATATTTTGAAGAGCGTGACTTTAGGCGTGTCAGCCCATTGCTTCAAACCTCTGAGTCATCCTTCATTTTGGCAGATGATGCCCAAATCCCCGAAGGAGACTACGACGGGCCGCACCCGGTCCTGATACTCAGCACCATGACCCGCTATCAGGCTACGGGGCCACGCAGCTCGCATGTCCTTGTGAGCGGCTCTTTTTCTTCATTCAACCAGACTGTTTTAGGCGAGCTAAACTTCGCAAATTCCGAGTATTTCCTACAGATACTGGATGCGCTTTCAGGGCGCGAGGACACAATCAGGATTCAGGACAAGAATTTCATCGTCTCCACCATGCAAATGACAGTGGCCGAACACCGTGTACTTACCGCCATCACAATGGTCATCCTGCCGATGGGCACGATTGCGATGGGCTTCATGGTGTGGCTGCGCAGGAGGCATAGGTAAGATATGGCAAAGAAGAGGATCATCACCATAGCCGCAATTATGCTTGCCATTGCCGTGGCCTTGGTGGCACTGAATTTTCTTGATGGCTCCCCCGCGGACGATGAAAGCCATGTATATGAGCCGCCGCCTGAGCCTGCGATGCAGCCCTATGTACTGGGGGCCAATCAATCTGATGCGCCGATCCCGCTAACGATTAAAGTACAGGGAGAGGACGGGAATTTTACGATAGTAAGCGATAAGCCGGAGGACCTGGCGCCCTTTAACTATATCCTCATGGGCTTTGAGGATGTCAGCCTGCGTTTTGATGAGCTGACCCACGTCGCCGCTGCTGCCGAAAGGCTCGTGGCTTTGGACATTATTCACGAAGGGGCCGCAAATGAACAGGCCGCAAACCTCGCCGACTTTGGTCTTGCCCATTCCCGGGCCACGGCAGCAATCGAATATGCAGATGGTACATTTGCTGAATTGCTCATCGGAAACGATGCCCCGGGGGGCAGCGGTGTTTACGCCATGCGCGCAGGTGAACCCGACATATATCTTATTTCTGCCGCCCAAGCTGGAATTTTCTTGCGCCGCGCTGAGGATTTCGTGGATGCCACCATCACGGAGTTCCCCGATGACATGCCGGAAATGGAGAGGATTCTGCTTGACGGGAGCGTGCGCCCGGAGCCCGTCATAATGGAAGCAGTCCCGCTAAAAGGTGAAAACGATCCCGTGATTTTGACCTCACACCTAATTGTCCACCCCATTAAAGGCCGTTTACACGGAAAGCTCGGCTTTGAACCCATACTCGCATCCTACGGTTTGACCGCGGACAGGGTCGAAGCACGGTTTGACTCCCCTGATGAACTCGCGGAATGGGGCTTGCTTGAGCCCTATTCCATCTTGGAGATAACTGGCCAAGCGCATGACAATCACATGCTTTTCACCTCAGCCCCTGATGAGAACGGACTGGTATACATCGTCCGCGATGGCAGGCCACTGGTATACAGCATCCAGTCAGACAGGCTCCCTTGGCTGGAGCTATCTTACTTTGACATTATGGATAAGCTGCTGGCCCTGCCCATGATCGATTCCGTTTCCCTGTTAGAGATTCATACGCCGGATGCCACTACCCATATCACGTTGGAAGGCGTGGACAGCGAGATGGAAGTATTTATTGACGGGGTCCCGTATGAGACCAAAGACGGCGTTGACCCCTTGGCAAATTTCAGAAACTTATATTTGAACCTTATTTCTACGCGCTATGACTCCATCCCCGATGCGCCCATGCCCCCGGATGCACCCATCCTCTTGCAGTTTGTATATAATTACCGCGACGCAAGGCCCCCGGACACGGTAACAATCTACGAGGGCGCCGCCCGCAGGGTCTATGTGGGGCTAAACGATGAGACCCCCATGCTCGGGCTGTCAACGTTTACGGACCATCTGCTCCAAAGCATCAGCGCCTTTCTGGCGGGCGAGGCGGTAGAGAATTATTATTGAGTGGAATTAGCGCCATTCCAAACTCCGCAAGCAGCGGTTCAAAACATAAGCCCATCCTGGACTCAGTGCCGGCAGCCACCGTCAGGCGGATGGCCGCGCAGGTATAATCGACGGCCAGGCGCGTCGCGGCGACGATATCTTGCCCGCGCATCAGGGCCGCCATCAGGAACGAGCCGAAAACATCGCCCGAGCCGTGATAGGAGCCTGCTATCCGTTTATCCATGACATAGTCCATCTGCCCCGTTTCCCTGTCCAGGCAGGCCGCGCCCAAATCGTCATCGCCAAAGCACACGCCGGTCAGGACGATGTTTCTTGCTCCCAGCTGGCCCAGCGCAAATAGCAACTCCCGGGTCTCTGGCTCTGTCATCGCCCCGCCCCTATACTCGCGCCCCAACATGAAGGCGGCCTCGCTGCGGTTTGGCACGATGATGTCGGCATGGGCGCATAGCCGCGCCATTTCCCGCGCATGATCCATGCTAAAGCGGCTGTAGAGCTTGCCGTTGTCGGCCATGACCGGATCGACCAACACCAGCGTCTTTTGTGTACGAAACATCGCAAATATCTCGCGGACAATGTCGATTTGCGCAAGCGACCCCAGATAGCCGCTGTAGAGGGCGTCAAAGCCTATCCCTTCTCTTTTCCAATGCCCGGCCACCGCCAACATGTCACCGGTCAGGTCACGGAAGGTATAATCCGCAAAACCGCCCGTGTGGGTCGATAGCACCGCCGTCGGCAGCACCGCACATTCCACCCCCGCCGCCGAAATTATCGGCAGGGCCACCGACAGCGAGCACTTCCCCACCCCCGATATGTCATGAATGGCGGCCACGCGCTTTAACCCTTCCATGCGGCCCTCCTTTTGTCCATGCCGGCCTTCACCTTCTTTGCCGCCCCTTTTAACAAACCCGGCCACGTCCAGCTGCGGTGACGGTAGGCATTATGGAGCGATACTATAATGATGAGGGCGACGCCCAGTAACAACAAGGCTTTAAGGATCAGCATGAATGCCAAAATGTCCTCGATGCCGCGGGCGTAGTTTTCCCAATAGGGGAAACGGAGCGAATATAGCTGCATGGAGCGCGTCCCCAGCTCGGAGATGACTGTCACCAGCGCCATAATATCAAAGCGGGCCGTGTTGTCAATCACGACCATCTTGTCTTCAGTATAGCCAAAGTTTTCCGCCGCCAAACGGTAGGCAAAGCCCTGGACGGGGTTAGGCATGACGGCCTCGTAGTAGTGGATGCCCGCTGTTTCGCCATACGCCGTGAGCGATTCCAGCGACAGATAGACCATCCCGCCACCCAGGCCGGACGCATCCCAGAGCCGCCCGCCCTCCCTGCTCACCACCCCGCGCACGTAATGCGGCACTCCGCCGATAGTCACTTCCATGCCCGTCACGTCGGATGCGCCAAAGAGCTGCCAGGCCGCCTCTTCGTCGATGATTATCGCGTCTTTATTCAATTCCGCACCGGAAAAATAGGTGCCGCTCACCAGTGTAAGGGGATGAAAATGGAAAAAATCGCCGCCAACGCCAAAAGCCGGGCTGTCCATGCTTGTGCGTTCGCTTATTATCTGGATCTTGCCGCTGCCCGAATATGCGTCTATATAGGAACGCCCGCCCCCGTCTTCCGTCAGATACGAGACATCACTCAAGCCCTTGTCTATCTGGCCGCGTAGTTCCATGATGGTGTCAAAGCTTATTTTTTCCCCATCGGCAAACAGGCAGCTGATTTGAGCATAGCCGCCCTCCGCCGCCCAGCGCTGGGCGGCTCTTTGGTCTGCTTGGGCACGTTTTATGATGTTTGATGAAATAAACAGGGCAGTAAAAAGCACTAGCGATACGCCCACGACCGCCATGAGGATGATGTGCTTTTTGCTTGTGTTTTTAAGGATCTTCCGCATTAATTCACCAATCTCACCTGCTGGCCGGGCGTGACCGGTTTAGTGGCCGTGGTGATGGCGTATACATACGGGTTTATACCCGCATTGATGGCCGTGTTGGTTTCATCCTCGGCGATAACTTCCACATCGACGCGGGTGGCATAATAGCGGTTGCCTATCGGCGTCTCCCGCGTATCCACAATCAGGATGAATTTGCCGTTTGAATCCTCGCGGACGGCGGGATTGGGTACGGTAAGGTCATAGTTGGCACTCCTTTGACCAACCGATATATTGAGCTGCTGCCCGGCCTGGACGTCGGATCCGCTGACAGAAAACATCAGTTGCTTTTGCTGTCCGGGATTTTCGGGGTCCGGCCGGATGGCCACCAAATTAACGACCAGGTCGTTCCACCACCAACCGCCGGACACTTCGGCCGGGTCGCCTACCTGGACCTTGCTGGCCTGCTCATTCGTGACGCTAAAGCTGGCCGTATAGCCCTTGCCATCCACCTGAATCACGGCGACCACTTCATCCATCTTGACCGTTTCACCCGCCACATTGCTCAGCGCGGTAATTATGCCGGCCACCGGCGCACTGATGGCGGAGCCGATGGATTTTTCCTTGAGCCGCTCTATTTCCGCTTGCTGGGCCTCTATTTTGGTCATTTGGTCGTTGAAAGACAATTCTGCCTGGGTATCGCCCACAATGTTAGTCTGCCGCTCGCTAATCTCCTCCAGGCGTTCATTGGCTTCCCGCAAATCGTTTTGGGCAATTATCAGCTCGTCCGCGGCCACATCTATGGCGGCCTCCAGGGCGGCCACACGCCGATTATAGCTACCCAGGACCTGATCATAGGCCAGGGCCGATGTATCGTATTGGTTCTGGTTCATTATAATCTCTTCCCCTTCTTCCTTTTCCGCCTGCGCTTCCAGGATGGATTTTAAGACGGCCTTTGTCCTGGCCTCGGTAATGGCTTCCGCTTCAGTGGCAAAAGCGGCTTCCCCGTAGTGGTCCAAGATACCGTTCACCGTGATAAAGACTGTGGCGGACGCTGCCTCCACGTCCAGCAGCAGCTTATCCTTCCGCTCTACCTGATCCCCCGCATCGGCTCCCAGTGCCGCCAGGCGTCTTTGGGCACTCTCGACATCCTTGGTTTTGTCTTCGACCGTATTCTCGGCCGAGCGCATCCCGCTGGTGATGTTCACCATCCTGTTTTTGAATTCATCAAAGCTCTTAAAATCACCTTCCACCACCCGGCCTATCACATCAGAAGAAATATCGCCGGTAAAGAGGGCTTGCATGAAAGCCAGCTCCATGGCGGCAAGGGCTGCCTCGGCTTCTTTTAGCTCGGTGCTTTCGGCCTCCTCCAGGTAATAAATGACATCGTCTTTTTCCACTTCCTCGCCCACCTTCACCGCCACGCTGGTGATCGTGCGGGTCTCGCCCGCCACGACATTATAGGGGTCTGAGGCCTCAACCGTGGCCGTGCCCCGTACCCTGGTGGCGATGGTACCCGGCTGCACGTAGATGGTGGCCACCTCCGGCAGCGAATAGTTCATGATCGTGTTGGAAAATAATGTCAGCAGCAGCAATATGACCAAGAAAACGATGGTCGCGCTTTTTATCCATTCCCTGCGTTTAGTGGTTTTTTCTTCCATGATTTGCCTTTCTCTTATGCATTATCCTTTAATGCCCCCTTGATACGTTATCCCCTCGACCAGATAATCCTCGCCATAGAGGAATACCAATATCGGCGGGATCATGTAGATGGTCGCCACGGCGAAGGCCAAGCCTATCTCGGCCTGATTAATCTTGGCCAAAAACACCGACAGCGGATGGTAATAATCGTCCGATATGAGTATCAGGGGTTGCTCCACCATGTTCCAATAGTCTATGAAGACCAAAATGGCCACCGATCCGATTGCCCCCTTGCACATGGGCAGGGCGATGCGGATAAACAGCTGCCATTCCCCGGCCCCGTCTATCTGGGCGGCCTCCATGTAGGAGATGGGGATTTTACGCATATATTTTGTCAGCAGAAACACCGCAAACGGCGAGGCGATGCCGGGCAGCCAGATTGCCCAATATGTATCTCGGATGCCCAGCCAATCCGAAACCAGGTAGTTGGGCACGAGGGTGACTTGGTAAGGCATCAGCATCAGGATAATATAGGCGAAAAAGATAATCTCCTTTATTCGCCCCGTGTATCTGGTGAAGCCGTACGCCGCCAAGGCAGCCAGCGTGAGCTGGAAAACAACAATGGGCACGACCAAAATCACCGAATTCCAAAACTTCATCAGGTAGTCCGGGCTCCTAAACAGCACCGTAATGTATTGGCTGAAAGAGACCATGTCCGGGATGAATTTGAGGTTCACATGCTCGGCAATGAAGACCTTGCCGCCGGTGTCCGTGGTGGCAAAGACCTGGCCGTAGTTGGCCGATATTTCCGACTGCGCCATGAAGGAATTGGTGATGGTCAGGATTATCGGGGTCAGGAACAAAAAGGCGAAGAAGGTCGCCACGACCGTGACGATGATGACCCGCAGCAAAGCCGCGCGCCTCTTCCGGGCGGCCTTTATCCTTACCCTTTCCTGCCATCTCGCCAGGCTCACCTCCCGCGAAACGGGCACTTGCTTGGTCAAAGTGTTTCCTCCATCTGCTCAGTTATCAACAAACCCTGAAGAACGCGAAAACGCGAAGCGTTTCTTAGCGTTCTTCTGAAAAGGTAGAAACTCTTGGCTTCGGCTTTATCGAAGCCTTAGAGTTTCAACTTTTTACCCCTCCACGTCCCTGCCAAAATGCTTTTCTGTCAGGAACATGATGCCGATGATGGCAATCATCACGAGCGACATCATTATCGCGGCGGCGGAGAGTTTTTGGTAATCCAGGCGGGTGAACATGTTATTCATGTAGTGTTGCAGCATATATACTGTATCATACGGATAATCACCCGTCAAAAGATATATTTCACGGAACACCTTAAACGAGTTTATCAACGACATGATGGTCACAAAGAGGATGGTCGCGGAGAGATAGCGCAGCTTGATATACCAAAAAATCTGAAATGGATTCGCGCTCTCCATCACCGCCACTTCCAATATTTCCTTGGGTATGGAGGAGAGGGCCGCCATGAACAAAATCATGTTGTAGCCCAAGGTCTTCCATAAAAACAAGATAACAATGACAATCTGGCCGTATATGGACTTAAACCAATCTATCTTGCCGATGCCAAAGACCGCCAGCATTTCGTTGACCGTGCCATTATAGTGGAACAGAATTTGCCAGATAAGGACGATGGAAGCAATGGGCACCATCATCGGGCTGAGGAAAAAGGTGCGAAACTGGCTGCGAAACGGTATGCGGCTATTGAGGAGCATCGCCAACAGCAGGGCCAAGATCACCGCCAGCGGCACGGCAATGCCGGAAAATTGCAGGGTATTTCTGGCCGCCTGCCGGAAGGCGACGTTGCTGGCCACGCTGCCAAAGTTCTCCAGGCCGACCAGTTCATGGTTGATGGGATTGTCTATCAGGGAATAATATATGACGACGAAAAAGGGGGCAACGAAAAACAACAGCACGCCGAAAACACTCGGGGCAAGAAAATAGAGTGAGATGCGCTTGCCGCGTTCCTTGTATTTTAGGTCTTTTTTAATTAATAATGAGCGAATATTAATTTTCATTCACGCAACGCGCCCTGCATCATCTATTCTCATTCACATAAAGCTGCACGCGGCTCTGGATAATCTCGGCCGCCTCCGCCGCGCTCTTTTGCCCGGAAAAGAAGCTGTCCGCCTCCTCCTGGATAATGGTGACAATCTGGGTATCATAGTCACGCAGACCATCCGCACGCTGTATCAGGTCGTAAAATACATCGACAAACTCCTTATTGCGCGAGGCAAATATCTCTACTTGCAAATCATCGTAACCCCAGGAGGTGGTTATCATCTCCCGCCCGCTTTCCATTTGGGCCGTCGTGGCTTCATCGATTATTTCCTCGATGGCCGCATACTGGACGGGGATGTTGTAGCGGTTTGTATTCTTGGACGGGCTCTGGAAGTCATCGGACAACAGATATTCGATAAAGGCAAAGGCACCGTCCTTGTGGCGGGACTTGTCGCTGATGGCAATCGCCCCGTTGGGATTTATCATAATACCACTGCCACTTTCGGTAGGCAGACCGATATATTTTGCGTCGCCGTCAAACATGGCATCGATCAGCTGCATCGCCTCCAGGCTGTTCACATAATAATCCAGCAACAGATAATGCCCGTCTTGAAAACCCTCGTGGGTACCGATGCGGTCCGGGTCGTTCCAGTCGTCCCATTCATCGCCGAAGGTACTGACAAACTCCAGCACGCCCAGAAATTCATCGCCCGTGAAATTACAGTTACCTGTTTCCCAATCAATGAACTTATCTATGTTTTGATACACCAAACTGTGCATCAAAGACGAGGCCGTGGTACGCATCAGCTTGGCGCCGGGAAACTGCTCGGCCCAGTCTATCATTTCCTCCAGCGTCCAGCGGTCATAATCGCCAATCTTTGCGCCATGTCCCGCCAGGGTGGATATGCTAAAACCGGACATGAGACCATATAGTTTTTCGTCCAAGGAGTAGGCGCGCATGATGTTTTCCAAATATGCGCTGCCATCTATCTCACTAGCCGTTAAATATGGTGTCAAATCGGCAAACACCCCCTTGCTCGCCAGTTGGCGGAAACTAAGGCTGCTAAGGTCGATAATATCTGGCGCTTGGCCGCTTGTCAAGTCCGTGTTAAATTGGTTTAAGCCGCCCTCGTAGTCATCACCGGCATAATCCTTCACCCGTATCCTGTATTGGTCATTGGATTTGTTAAAATGAATGATGGCCGTCCTTATGCTATCATCCAGATACATCCCGCCATAGGATAAGTATTCACGCGTGGGCAGTTGCCCGTATGTCGTCGGACTCAGCGTAATAAGCTCGGTCATGCTCCTGTCGCGCATATATAATTGATTCATCGCCCAATACGCACCGCCGTCCAGTTCCCCAAAATAGCGGATGTCGTTGGCGTTCACATCGCAGTCTATCCAATTCAGTAATTGCGACACCTCACCGGTCTCCAAGTCACATTCATAGAGTCCGTCTGAACTGTTTAGCAATACGCCCGTGGAACCGCCGGGAGCAAAGCGTAAATTACCACTGCCGGAGGTGGACAGGCTGATTTCCGGCCCAAAAGAGGATGTTGCAAAATCGGCTTTCCTTAGTCCCATGCCCGAAGGCCCCCAGGCGCTGATGTAGACATCGCCCTCATCCGTGAAAACAACACTGTCTATATAATCGTTCTGGGTGATTTTTCCCTTCACATTCCCTGTTTGGTCAGTAATGATCAACTGGTATGTGCCATCACCCATGCCGGCGGTGAATAGCAAGTCACCGCTATTATTCCCATACATCGCCTGCAGCCAGCCGTTATTACCCAATGACAGCGTGTCACTTATATCCTTTTCGGCCAGTTTTTGGCCATCGGCACCCACCTCATACAGGGTGAATCTGCTGCCGCTCTCCGACCAGGTACCGGCCAGCAAGGTGATATTACCCTGCTCACCCAAAACCATTGCACTCACATACTCATTTTCATCCAGGTCAAAGACATCCATTTCCTCCGTGCTGCCATCGGCTATCGACAAACGCCACAGCTTATTTTCCAACCTTTCCTCGGCCTCTATGTACTCACTGGCATAAATATACAGCGCATCTTTGGTTGCGGCCGCCGTTTGCACCCAGGCGCCGCCCAAATCTATGTCGTGGAAGGCGGCCAAAAAAGCCAGGGCATCCGGATCCGGGGCATCGTCCGCAACGCGGCCGCAGGCGCTGAGGCTGATAATGGACAGGGTAATTACCAATAGAGTGGCTATGTGTTTTTTCATGTTAAGCATATGGTTTCCTTTCATTAGTTGTTCCGGAGTTGTTCCAGAGTAATATTTTGCGCGTGTCCAAGAGCCAGAATCCATACCACTATATCATATGACAGCCCCATAAACAATTTAGATTTAGTGAAGATTTAGTGAAGATTATTGGTTATTGGTTTGGGAAGCCCCCGTTCCAAAGACAAAACCCTCCTTGTCGCAAGCAAGGAGGGTTTTGGAAGATGTCCCGCGCCACTGAACCGTGGCAGATGTTTTACTGTGCCGGACACCGAGCGGGAAATCGGCTCCTGATAACAACATAACAGAAAAACACCCCGTATTGCAATAGCCAATTCGTGAACTGCGGTTTTTTTTCGTGAACTGCGGTTTTTAGATATATTTTAGATATATTTCATCGCCACGATACATTTTATTCATGGTTTATTCACATTTGCCCGCCAAAACACCTGTTACTTAATCAATCCAAGCCAAAATCGCCGCCGCAGATGCCCGCTTTGCCCGATTGAAATTCTAAATTTTTTATAAAGTGGCGGAAAGCGCTGCCTGTCCATCCCCTGTCCGGCCCAGTAGGGGCAAAAACCCCCCTTGCATTTTATCCCGCATGGCGTTATACTGATATTGGTAATATAGTGTATACATTTATTCAAAGGAGGATCAACATATGACAAACGACAAATACACATCGATCGTGAATCTGGACTTTCAGTATGCGCACCGCTTCAAGGACTGGCCGCGGGAGGCCAAGCATCTGCACGGGCATTCGGGGCTGTTGACGATTGAGCTGGAGGACACGGTCGATCCCGTCACCGGCTTTGCCCATGCCTGCAAGGACGGCCTCAAGAAGGCCTGGGAGGTCTGCGACCATTTCCATCACGCCACCCTCTTCCAGGAGGGCGACCCGCTTTTGGATGCGGTCTTGGCGGTGTATGAAAAAGAGGGCATCATCAACGACCCCGAGTACTGTGTGCCCCTGAAAAAAATCGACCACGCCCTGGCCTGGTCATACCCGGAGTACCGCATCGTCGTGACCAAAAAGGTCTCCACCGTCGAGAATCTCTGCGAACTGTTTTACGAACTACTGAAGGACAAGATGCCAATCAAAAAAATCACCATGCGCTCGTCGCTGATGAACGCGGCGTCTAAGGAGTTTAAGTAAAAATTAACGTAAGTGCCCGTTTACTGGGCCGTTTTTACGAAACAGTTGGAGCCCTCCTCCGGTACCTTGTAAGTTAATTTTACAGAGTACCAGGAGGGTTCTTCGCGACCATGAAAATGCCGAAAACGCCAAAATATTTCTTGACATTATACACAGCATCATTTATAATTTTGATGTAATAACGGCGGTACCGCAGGTAACATTGTGTACCTGCCAGGCTGTGATGCGAGGTGCTGTTTCAAGTGCAGTTCCCGCAGAGCCTTACAAGGGTTGTACATTTACCACAACTTGAATAGGCGGAAACGCTGAAAGAAAATGTTCAGCAAGCGCCCCGTTGAAAGCGGGGTGTTTGTCTATATATCTGCATTTTGCGGTATATCTATCATAGTTCCCGTCAAACATGGGGTCTGTGTCGCTGAAAGGTTCAAATATGGACGAGTTAAAGAAAAGGGCGGATGCATTCGCAAATCTTTTGCATACCCGTTATGACATCATTCTTGGAAGAAAGAATGTTCTTATAAACATCAGCCTTAATTTTGACAAAACCCATTTTCATCATTTAATTGGGCTTAATCGCCTGACTGACAAACCGCAACTCAAAAAAGACAGGGCAAAGGTTTTTGACGAAATCATGAATGGTAAAATAACATATAACCACATCAACAGCAGCACTTTTTTTAAAGATATAGAGGCGAGGTTTTTGTCATTTTTGCTAATTGAGCATTTATTGGACAATAATGGTTTATTTTTCAAATTTAATCGCAAGGCAAATCCACTGTCAAAAATGAAAACGGAGTTTATTCTGGAGAGTACAATAAATGGCGACACCGCTTATATATGCATTGATAACTATGATAATACGGATGAATATTTTTGCCGCTCTTTTTTCCCGAAAGAGGAAAACGATTACACTGCTAAACACACGCGGTATACATTATTGCGTAAGGAAAAACTAGATACAATATCAGGGAGTAAAACAATACAATATGACCGCTTGACATCAAAGGCATCTATAGATTAGTTGCCGCACATTGCTCTTTCTTGTTTCTACTACTCCATGCGAATCCAATTTCAAATCTCCAGTTTCAACGACAAACGACAATTATCGTGGAGCCCTCAACTTGCCACTGCCCCCAAAACCCTGTATAATGACCTTGTCAGGCAAAACAAGGATTAGCACAGGAATAAGGTGGCATCCCATGAAAAAACTGAGACTATATATAGACACAAGCGCAATCGGCTATTTAGACGAAAACGATGAAAAACACAGCAAAGACAAAGAGGCCATGCTGGCGCTTTGGGAAGACATAAAAAGCTTAAAATATGATGTGATTATTTCGGAACTGACGTTCAAAGAACTGAGCGACAATGAGAACACAGAGAAAGTAAACACACTTTTGGCTTTTATCGCGCAAATAGAACACGAAACCATCGGTATTACGGCAGAGGCCGAGCATATCGCATCCTTGGTGAAAAAGAGTGAGTTGCTTGTTTCAGACAAGCATCAAAATGATAGATTGCATATCGGCTGCGCGTTCGTTACCGGGTGTGATGTTATAGTTTCAATGAATTTTAAGCACTTAGTAAATGTCCGGACAATTAGGGGTGTCAGGGCAATTTCTAGTATAGAGGGTTACAAAAACATTGATATAGTTCAACCTGTTGCTTTGGTTGATGAGGAAGGAGCGGCCTGGTATGACTTTTGCAGAAGAAAATAGAGTAATACGCGAGAAGCAATCAATAAAAATGTCTTCCATGACATTGGAAGAAAGAAATGAGTATGTCAAAAAAGGCGCAAGACAAATGCAAATGCAGATTGAAGAAATAAGGAAAAAGGCGGCTGCCGCCCAGCCATAAGGAAAAAATCATGCCCGAATTCAAAAAAATCTCCATCCTGGACGACAATATGCCGGAGTGCATAGCGCTGTCTGTCTTCCCCTGGCAGTCGGATTTTGTCGCTGGTAATGCCCAGAGCCTGGGCGAGGCTTATGACACGAACAGGGCCGGTAATGGCAGTGTCGCCGTGCCCTATGCCATCTATGAGGACGGTAAAATGGTGGGCTTCGTCATGTACGGCTACTTCCCGCCGGAAGCAGGCGAGGACGCCTACAGCACGGATGAGCATATCTACTATGTCTGGCGCCTGTTCATTGACAAAAACCACCAAGGCCGGGGTCTGGGCCGCGCGGCGCTGAGTTTTGTCATGGACGAAATAAAGACAAAGCCGCATGGTGCGGCCAGCTATTGCTATTCCTCTTATATACCCGCAAACACTGCCTCCAAAGCCACGTTTGCCGCCTACGGTTTCGAGGAAGACGGCCGCGTGCTGGGCGGTGAGGTGGTGATGCGCTATCGCCTGTGAAGTTAACGCCAGCAGATTTCTACAAACGTTTAGGCCACAGCTTGTAAACCACCGTCCCCACCGCTCCGCAAACCAAGGCCGGCAGCAACCAGTCCAGCCCATAATCAGACAGCCACAGGGCTTCTGTCACCGAACGCATCCAGGCGGATACGCCGTCGGCTATACCCATCAGCGGAAAGGCTTCAAACAGGCCGACCAGCAGGGTAGAGTAGGCCACCCCGATGAAGGTGCCCTTATTGAAGACAGGGCAGGGCAGCACATTCAACAGCACCAGGGCAATGGTGGTGGGATAGACCAAGAGCAGCACCGGCTCGGCGTAGCGGATGATGGCGTCCACGCCCAGGATGGAAAAGAGGCCGCTGACTATACAGATTATAATAACACCTGTTTTGTATTTCAATTTTTCTTTCGTGGCACGGTTGAAAAAGCTGGCCGCCCCGGTTGACATGCCGATGGCGGTGGTCAGGCAGGCGAGGATGGTCAGGAGGCCGAAAATATTGCTGCCATAGCCGTCAAAGAGGGCGTCGATGATGGCGATGGGCAGGGCACTGTCCTTTTGGTCCCTGAGCACATCCACGCCCGACGCCGCGATGTAAATCAAGCCCCCGTAGATGATGAGCAAGCCCAGCCCCGCCACGACCGAGGTGGCGCAGACCATTTTCATCTCAGCAGATCGCCCACTTAATCTCAAGGCCGCGATGGCCGATATTATCACCCCCGACATCACCAGGCCACCAAAGACATCCAATGTCTGATAACCCTCCGTGAAGCCCAGATTAAAGGCCGTCGTTTGCGTTAGCCCCAAGTCCGGCGGGCTGCCCAGCGGGGTAATGATGCCCTTTATGACAATAATCAGCATTATGCCAATCAGGACAGGGGCAAAATATTTACCCAGCTTCATGATGACGGTCGAGGGGTTTAGGGCAAAATACACCACCAAGGCGAAGAAAATAAGGGATGTCACGATACGGGGCACCGGTCCGAAGATGTTCACCACGCCCAGCTCATGGGCCACGGCAGCGGTACGGGGAATGATGATGAGAAAGCCGGTGCAGACCATCACCACGCTAATCAAAAACATCGAAAAGCGTGGCCCGACTTTAGCGGCGATGTCTTCCTCCGTGCCGCCGGTG
>Ga0099364_10004506_pt1 | contig 21088 bp, 14 predicted proteins | sample TergutTh196P3_FD_73070 | JGI IMG/M metagenome (GOLD analysis project Ga0099364, IMG submission 73070) | Microcerotermes parvus P3 segment gut microbial communities from Pointe-Noire, Republic of the Congo - Th196 P3 | ecosystem: Host-associated > Arthropoda: Insects > Digestive system > Gut ... | reverse complement strand
CTGCACATACTGCAGAAAAAATTACCAGAACCATACCGGACAATCCTGCTTCTACACCGGCAGCAACAAAGATAAAGGGGAACCACCAAATCATGTGTCCTGTAAGAAAGATGTTCTTAAATGGTGAAAAGCGCACAATAATAAGGTGAAGCACAAGAGCAATGAGCATGGCCAGGCCGACATCACCCCCATACATGGCTGTGAAGGTAGCATCGTTTAGGCCTTCTACAGGAGCAACTCCTGTGGACAGCTCTCCAAATGCTATATTAATCGGCAAAATTGTGCCAATTAATATTCCGATACCCGCATCAAGAATAATCATACCAAAGGCTGCAAGCAGTGCGCCTTTAATTACATCGGTAAAATTTTTCTTTTGTAAGACTAGTCCTAAAGCGGCAATAAGCCCCATTAGAACCGGCGGGTTGCGCAGTATCTGCGCGGTAAAGAAATCAAGAACAATCATTTTTTCCTCCTAAGAAAAAATAGTAAAACCAGAGATTAAAACCAAAGACTAATATTATGAACCTTTTTTGTCTTTAAAAAACTTCTGAACAGCGACTTTTACTTCTTCTATGTCCAGATATTTTTTTATGGGATATACGGGAATAGTACTGCCCGAGCTAAGGGTATCTGCCAGTTCGGCACTGGTAAAAATAGCATCGCAGGGTGTCCCTTTGGCTGTACTGACATCGGAAATATCCGTTTCGCAGGAAAGCCCAAGCTGGGAAAGAGCCTTGTCGATAGACATTTTTAGTATCATCGATGATCCGCAGCCAAAACCGCAAACGGCAATTATTTTCATAAAAACTCCTAAATGATGCTATACGCATCGATTTAAATGATGCTGTACGCATCAAGCAGCTCGGGAAATTGTTTTTTTAATTTTTCCAGAGCATTTTTATTGTATTCATCACTGCCGTCAAGGTTACCGCTTTTCATGACATAGAGTTCTGTTCCATTGGAAATCATTGCTTCCACGACAGCACAAACCAGCATTTCAACAACCATTGCGCCGAAAATGGTAGAAGTGGGGCCGACAACTAAATCTTTGCCTGGTACCGGAACTATAGCATCGCCAAGGGGGCCGCAGGTATCCAGAACCATATCGCACAATTCGTATAGTTTTTTTCCGCTTTTATCGCGCGAGCTGACTCCTTTACTGTGATTCAGATTAGTCAAAGCTATGGTAAAAATACCCCGTTTTTTTGCTTCCAGGGCCATTTGTACAGGGACAGCATTACGTCCCGAATTGGAGGCAATCATTAATACATCGTTTTTTCTGATTTTATGTGTTGCAAAAATTATTTCTGCAAGACCGTCGGTTCTTTCCATTAGGGTTGATTTTTGCATATCAAGGTCTACGGTAAGCTCGTGGGGCATAATAGCCCTGGCCTGCATAAGCCCTCCTGCACGGGCATATATCTCCTCGGCCAATACATGGGAGTGACCTGAGCCAAAGACATACAAGAGCCCTCCCTTTGCCAGCTTTGCGGCAATTTCTGCGGCAGCCTTATTTATGGCATCCATTTGGGTATTTTTAATGGTTTCCAAACCCTTTATGATATGGTCATAATAATCCAGCGCTAACATGTTTGCTCCTTGGCTTGTTCTTATATATCAATATACCCTGATTTTTCTCTAATCGCAAGGCTTCGAATTGCCAGATACTCTTATTTATGTTATATTTAATTTGGGAGGAAATGAATGAAGATAAGATTACATCAGATACATACAAAAACTGTACTGATTGTGCTGTTATACACCTTTTTTCTTTTCTTTTCTGCCTGTACAAATCCTTTTATGAAAAATATACTGGGTCAGGGCAGCGGATCAGGTTCACGGATAAATCCATGGAGAATAAGCAGTGCTGATGATTTATTAAAAATAGTCAGCGGCGATGAACCCGGCTGGACTTTAGACGCATACTATAGGCTTACAGGCGATATAACGCTGCCTGCTGCTGACTGGATACCCATAGGATATGAAGCTTCCAATATAAAATCCTTTACCGGCACTTTTGATGGTGCCGGATATACCATTTACAACCTTACAATTAACATGGATGCCAGCGATCAGGGTTTATTTGCCGAAATAGGCAGCAGGGGTACGGTAAGAAACCTTAAATTGGATACTGTTAGTATTACTACCAATTCTAGCAGCTACCAAAATATCGGCAGCCTGGCAGGAAGCAATAACGGAACCGTAGAAAATTGTCATGTTTCAGGAAATGTAAGCGGCGGGAGTTCTACCGGCGGATTGATAGGGTCTAATACCGGAACAATACGAAACAGCAGTTCAGCAGCTTCAATTGAAGATTTGATGCCTCCTCCGTCCGGTGACAGCGGTACTGGTTTCGGCAGTTTGGTTGGGAGTAATGGAGAAAGCGGCAGAGTAGAATACAGCTTTGCTACAGGCAATGTTAATGCTCCTAATGCCTATTCGGTTGGCGGCCTTGTGGGAAACAATAGAGGTACGGTAAGAAACAGCGATGCTGCCGGCAACGTAACAGGCAGAAATCAAGTTGGCGGAGTTGTGGGCGATAATTTTAGTTTCGTTCGAAACAGCTCTTCCTCCGGCAATGTCAACGGTCGAAATCATATTGGCGGTGTGGTGGGAAGAAATGCATATTCATTAGCTGTCGTGGAATTTTGTTATGCTACAGGCACTATTACCAGTAACGAACCTAGTGCTTATTCTTCTACTTTAGCAGGCACCGGCGGTATTGTTGGGTTTAACGAAGGTACTGTTCAGAACTGCTATGCTGAAGGTAATGTCACAATTGAAAACCCTAGTCATTCAGGCTCTACAAATACAGTACCACCTCCAAGCGTTGGCGGCATAGCGGGAATAAATACCGGTACAATACAATTATGTTATGCTACAGGCACTGTCAGCACATCGGATACTATCAGTACTAATAAGCCGTATGTAGGCGGTGTGGTTGGGGCTAACGGCTGGGGAACGGGTACATCGAACATCGGAACTGTACAAAACAATGTCGCGTTAAACCTGCAAGTGACGGCAGTTAGCGGCAGTGACATAGGAAGGGTGGCGGGTTTTCATGCCGCTGGAGGATCGCTTTCCAACAACCATGCACGGGGTGATATGAGTGTAACAGTTAGTGGCACGGCTAAATCCACACTTGATACAGGAGAAGACCGAGTAGACGGCGAAACAACAACAAGCTGGCCTTCGACATGGTTTAGATCTATAGGTTTTACTAATTCATGGTGGACAGGCAGGCTGCCATGAAGTCCGTGAACTAAGGAAATAAATGCTTTAATAATTCATTATCCCCCAGAAACGCTCCATGGCCTCCGATTTGTATATTAGGTTTGATCTTTCCGTGAAAATCGCTTCCGCAGCTAATTAAAAGCCTGTTTTGTTTTACATAATCCAGAAAAAATGCAGATTCCTCCCTGGAATGATACGAAGAAAAAGCCTCTATACCGTCCAAACCTTCGCTTACCATATCGTTAAGCAGGGAAATATTATCCTTAAGGGGTTTACCAGGGTATTTACCCGGATGAGCCAGTATAGCTATTCCTCCGGATGTATGGATAAGGTCTATGGCATCTTTTAGATCGATGTAATTAATGGGCGTATATGCAGCTTTCCCCTGAGAAAAGAAATCCCAATACATATGAACGTAGGGATTATCGCTTTTTTCTCCTCCAGGCAGATATGGTTTTAATGCCGTATAGTCCTGAGCCTTTTCTTTTGCTAAAACTATTTCTGCAATAATTTCTCCGGTAACTATACCGCCCTTTGCTGCAGCAAATACTTCTGCGCTGTCGACCGGAATACCCGTCGAAGTGCTGAACAGACTTATTTTTTTTTCTGCAGCCTTTGCTTCCTGATCAAAAATATCGTTTTCGATCAACAAAAAATCCTTGTTTGTATAATCAAAATTATAGCCAAGCAGATGAAAGTCCATACCCTTAAACGTACAGTCCAGTTCAATGCCGGAAATTATTTTTAGTTCTCCTTTATAGTTTACAGATTCAGCGGCACTTTTAACAGAATTATGATCGGTAATCGAAATAAGTTTCATTTCTGACTGTATGCACATTTTTATAATTTCTAAGACAGAGATTTCTCCGTCATTGCTGAATTCGGAATGGATATGCAGATCAATCTTTGACATGGTTTTATTCCTTAATCAGGCAGGAATGGGGAATGTGAATTTAAACGCCAGGCCCGATTCGGAAGAATTTACATTAATGCTTCCATTGTTTTCTTTAACAATGTCTTTTACCAGGCTTAGTCCGACTCCGCGGCCTGCAATAGTACTGGCAGTATCGGAGGTAGAAAATTCAGGTGAAAATATTGTCGAAATAAGGATTTCTTTGCTTGTTTCTTTTGCTTCCGGATGCAGCTCAAGATACTTGTTTTTTATTTTTTTCCAGTCCAGCCCATGGCCGTCATCTGAAAAAGTAATTTCTGCTTTATCATCTACCTTTCTTACACTGATCGCCAAAAGGCCCTGGGGGCTTTTATTTAACCGGACTCTTTCTTCTACAGTTTCAATACCATGGTAAACGGAGTTTCTAATACATTGAAAAAGTATATCCTTGATGGGTTTTCGCAGTTTTGATTCAAGTATACCTATATCCATCTGGCCAGCTTTAAATGTTACCTTTTTTTGAGTTTCCACAGCGGCCTTATCAACAGCTCTGCTTAGAGAGTGAATAAGGACAGAATCCAGGCGGTTTGATGTCTTATAAGACTCAATTCTGTTGATTATTTTTGTGTAAGAGTCTTTTTCCTGCATTATTGTTTCAAGTTTTACTGTTAAACTAAGAACATCATCTACACCAATAGTATCCCGTGCAGACACTTTTTTAATATCGTCTTCCAGATTATGGAGTTTTAAGCCAAATGTTTCCAGACCAAGGATAAGGGCATTGGATTTAATGGCATGTACATTCTGAAAAAACTTTGTTACTACCTGTTTTTCTGTAAGTGATTTGTCTTTTAATAATGAATTGATATAATTAAAATTAAGTTCTGTATCTTCAATAAAGTCCTGAAACACCAAAGGATCTATCTGGATAACATCGAACATGTTTTTCATCTCCAGTTCTTTGGCTGCTTTCTGGGCAATGAGTTCTTTCTCAAATTCTTTTTCTCTGGTAATGTCCTGAATTATCCCTATGATATACGCTTCTGAACCTTCCTGTTCAATTAGATAGAACCTTGTACTAAGTGTTTTATGCTTGTCGTCCATTTTATATTCAAACTCGGCAATTGGATTTGCTTCTTCAAGAATTTTTGCATTTTTGGACTTTTTAAAAATCATTTTAAAATAGCCTTTCATGGTCTGTAGCTGCTTTCCATCCAAAGATGCAGCAAGAATATCAAGAAAGTTTTTTCCTGTTAGTTCAGTATCGTAATATGATAATATGTTGATCAAAGGCTGGGAATACTGGGGAAGAATTTTTAATTCTTCATCCATTAAAAAAATTCCCTGTTGGATATTATCCTTCATGGTTTGAATTATATCTCTTTCCTGGGCAAGCTCAAGGGTAAGGGCTCTTTCTTTCCTGTCTTTTAATATGCTAAAAATATTTATCACAATAAAAAGAAGCAGAATAAGAAATAACATTCCAAAAAATACAATATTCAAAGCCTGATTAAGCGCTAAAAAACCAGGCAGCGGATAGCTTGCAGTCAGAAACCATTCCATGGCAGGGATAGTACTGACAAGGTACATATAATTGCCGTAATTGAAGATTTCGTTTTCATCATCGGGCAGCGATCCTGCTAATCTAATTATTTCTGCTCCTGCTTCTTCCAGATGATCTGTTATCAGGATTTTATCATCAACAAGATCAAACTCAATAGCAGATGTGATTTCATTGAATTTATTGAACATATATGGCCTGATATTAGTGTCGAATTCACTTTCGCCGGAAACAATAAAATTGGTAAAATCGGTCAGGTTAATGCCTGTACCAAGCATTCCCACAGGTATTCTGCCGCCATCTTCTGTATCAACAAAAACCGGAACATTAACCCAAAGATTTGTCTGCTGTATATCCGGATTATAATTAATATTTAAATTATGAATTTCTGTCTCGTACATCGTTAAATTGTACCAGTAATTGTCGGGGTCACTGGGATCCAAAACAAAAGGTTCATTTCCTGGTGAATAAAAAATTTTATCCGTATCGTTTATCCAGAAAAGCTGGCTGTCTTTAAAATGCTCCTGGAAAATGGCAAATTCTATCTGCGCTAATGATTCAAGTTCAGGATTGGCCGGATCTATAAAATGCTGCCGAATAACAGGAGTATCGGCCATTTTAAGTATAAGAGTCAATTCGCTGTTAACCATTCCAGCCAGTCGCAGCCTTAAGGTTTCCGAAGCAATGGTAAGCTGCTGTTCAATATACGAATAGTTGATCTGACGGGCAGAAATAGTAAATGCAGCAGTAGCTACAATAGAAATAAACACAAAAAGAACAATAGAAAATACCAGGAATGCCTTATTAACAAGAATTTTATTTTTTTTAGTGAACATAATTTTTATCCTAAAATAGTGTCTCTAAAATTTTTGTTTTAAATGTATTCGCATTGACAGGCTTTATAATATAATCTGTAGCTCCTGTCTGAAGTGCCTCTACAATATGATATTTAGCGGCTTCGGAAGTTACCATAATAATGGGAAGTTCTTCGTAGTCAGGTATAGCTCTAACCTTTCTTAAAAACTCCATTCCATCCATTTCGGGCATATTCCAGTCCAAAAGAACCAAGTCCACCTTATTAAGTTCCAATAACTCATACGCTTTTTTACCATTTGGTGCTTCCAGAAACTGGGAGGGAATATTTAATTCAGAAAATACATTCTTGACAATATTTCGCATTATAAAGCTATCGTCAACAACAAGAATTGTTTTCATGGCTTATGCCTCCCCAGCTATAATATACTATATTTTTAGATTGTATGCTACGATATTGTATGTTTTCGTTAATAAAAGACATACTAAATATGGAACCGCCCTGTGAAGTCATTGTAAGGGGCTGGGTAAGAACCAGGCGGGATATGAAAAACCTGGTCTTTGTCGAAATAAACGACGGTTCCTGTCTAAGAGGTATACAATGTACCTTTAACGGCATAGCCATTCCTGCTGAGCTTTCCACCGGCGCTTCGGTAGAAGTTTCCGGAAAACTCATTGCATCTCCTGCCCAGGGCCAGACAGTGGAAATAGCAGCTTCTTCCCTTATACTGATAGGTGAGGCCCCAGCCGAAGAAAAAAACGGCATAAATCCCTATCCCCTGCAAAAAAAGCGGCATACTCTGGAATTCTTACGGGAACTGCCTCAGCTTAGGGTTAGAACCAATACCATAGCTGCGGTAATGCGCCTTAGAAGCCGGTTATCCTATGCCATACACCGCTTCTTCCAGGACAGGGGCTACCATTACCTTCATACACCCATTATTACCGGTTCAGATGCCGAAGGGGCAGGGTCTATGTTTAGGGTAACTACCCTAAATCCCCGGAAAATCGCAGAAAATAGCGAAGTTTTTAACGGGGATTTTTTTGGCAAGGAAAGCTTTTTAAGTGTTTCCGGCCAGTTGGAGGCAGAAGCCTATGCCCTTGGGCTTTCCCGCGTATATACCTTCGGCCCCACCTTTAGAGCAGAAAATTCCAACACGGCACGGCACCTGTCGGAGTTTTGGATGATAGAACCGGAGACAGCCTTTTTCCGCTTAAAAGAGAATATGAAGCTGGCAGAAGATTTTTTAAAATTCTGTTTTAAGACAGTGCTGGAAGAATGTGCCGAAGATTTGCATTTTTTTAATGAACGATACGAAAAAGGACTTATTGACACCCTTCGTATGGTAGCAGAATCGGATTTTGTACATTTAACATATACCGATGCAATAGAAGAACTTGAAAAAGCAAAAACTGCTAAAGCATTTGAATACGATCCCCACTGGGGCTGCGATCTTCAAAGCGAACATGAACGTTTTCTATGCGAAGAATTGATTAAGGGGCCGGTAATTGTTACCGATTATCCCAAGGAAATAAAAGCTTTTTACATGAAGCTTAACGAAGATCAAAAAACAGTACGGGCCATGGATGTACTGGTGCCCCGTTTGGGAGAAATAATAGGCGGCTCGGAACGGGAAGAAAATCTAACTCAGCTGGAAAAGCGCATGGAAGAAATGGGACTAAATTCCCGGCATTACAGCTGGTACCTGGACTTACGGCGCTATGGGACGGTTCCCCATTCAGGATTTGGCCTGGGACTTGAACGTCTTGTCCAGTATGTCAGCGGAATGGCCAATATACGGGATGTTATTCCCTATCCGCGCGCACCCGGACAGCTTTTTTGACATATATACGGTATGATATAATAGTTCATGGAAATTATTTATGAATAAACAGACAATTACCGGCTTTATTTTACTTCTCTGTTTTATTATTTCCGGTTTTTCCCCGGTTTTTTCCAACCCTCTTTTTCCCGCCGACCCGCCGCCGGAACTATCTGTAGCTTCGGCTGTATTAATCGATGCAGAAACAGGAACAGTGCTTTTTTCCCATAATCCATCTATGGTAATTCCCCTTGCTTCTCTTACAAAACTTATGACCATACACCTTGCTTTACGGGCAATAAATGCCGGTACGGCCAATGCCGATGACATTGTTGCGCTTCCCCCGGAAACCTGGGCAGAAAACCAGCCCCCCCGATCAAGCTTAATGTTTTTGGGAAGGAACCAGATAGTTACTCTGGGGGAACTGCTTCTTGGTCTGGCTATTCCTTCGGGAAACGATGCTGCTGTTGCTGTTGCTCTTCACCTTGCACCTACCATGGAAGCGTTTATTGCAATGATGAATGCAGAAGCAGGACGCTTGGGACTGCCTTCTACACGCTTTGTTGAACCGTCGGGCTTCGAAGCTGAAAATATCACTACTGCTATTGACTTTGCACAGTTCTGCAGATGGTATTTAATGGAACATCCGGAAAGTCCGGGTTTACTCCATTCAAGATCTTTTTTTTCATATCCGCTATCTGTTAATACAGGAAACGAGCCTCCCAGGACTATAGTACAGTACAACCGTAACACCCTGTTACGGGACTTTCCCGGAGTTGACGGCCTTAAAACCGGACATATTCCGGCAGCGGGTTACAATGTTGCATTAAGTGCCAGTCAGAGGGAAACCAGATTAATTGCTGTTATCCTGGGCGCAGTATCAGAGGCTCAACGTGACAGGGATGGACGGGCATTGCTTGAATGGGGCTTTGCCAATTTTAAAACCCAGCGTACCACAGTTCCATTTATACCGGAAACCAGAATTTGGGGCGGCAGGGAAAAGTATGCGGCTCTTAAGCTATCAGAAGACCCGGTCTTTACCATTTCCTCACGAAGGGCTGGTGTACTGCAAATTGACATAGTAGTTTATCCAGGGCTTAAAGCCCCCATGGCAGCAGGCGAGCAGGCAGGTATCCTCACTATCAGCGATAATCTGGGAGAACTTAGGGTTATCCCTTTGGTTATGGAAAAAGGGGTAGTCAGAGGTAACTTTTTTAAGGTATTTTTCGATACAATCCGCTTGTTTTTTCTGACACGTTTCGGGTCAACATAGCGCTTGACTTAAATAATTATTATTTTGTACACTATTACTGTATTACTATGTATATGCCATCTTAGCTCAGTCGGTAGAGCGCGTGACTTGTAATCTCGAGGTCTTCGGTTCGACTCCGGAAGATGGCTGGTCAAGCGATGGCAGGATTAAGCAATGCCGGAAGTATATCAAAATAGGGGAGTTTCCCGAGTGGTCAAAGGGGGCAGACTGTAAATCTGTTGGCTCAGCCTTCGAAGGTTCAAATCCTTCACTCCCCATAATAAGGCGGTATGGATATACATACCGCTTTTGTTTTTGGAGATAAGAGAATATTTATGAAAACAGTATTTATAGTCGATGATGACGGGACAAATCTAATGGTGGCAAAAACAGCTCTGGATGGCATATATAAAACATATGCCATGGAGTCGGCTGCCATGATGTTCCGTTTGACAGAAAAAATAATGCCCGATTTAATCCTTCTGGATATTAATATGCCTGAAATGGACGGGTTTCAGGCTATAGAAATTTTAAAAAAGAACGACAAATTAAAATCTATTCCTGTAATATTTTTAACTGCAAGAAATGATTCCGAAGCGGCATTGCGCGGTCTGGAATTAGGTGCTGCTGATTACATAATAAAACCTTTTTCTAAACCGGTTTTGATTAAAAGAATAGAAATGCAGTTAAATGTACAAACACAGCCATTATCTGTTGTTCCAAAAGGAAACGAAAAATATGCATACAATATCCCGGATAATGCATATATAAAATTTAAAAAAGGCTCTTATATTACTGTAGAAGATAAACGAGTTCCCGATCAATTTTATATAATCATTGAAGGAAATATTATTCTTTCCAATGAATTATTGCTTTCTATCTTAAATAAATCAGAAAGTCTTGGCCCTGGTGATTGTTTCGGCATTATATCGGCTATGTCTGGCTACGGCCAAATAGAAACTGCCGTAGCCGGTTCAGATGTTGTATTACTGCCTATTAAAACCAGTAATTTTGAAATACTGGTTCAAAACAACGGCACATTAGTTAATAAAATTATTTTAGAGTTTTCCAAGCGAATGCGCTATCTTAACGATCTCCTTGCTTACCAGACTGTTTATAAAAAAAGAGATACAAAAACAAGCAATATTTTTTTTGTTGCAGAGTATTACTTTAACCAAAAGCAATTTGATATTGCTTTATACGCTTTCAAAAAATTTATTGAATACTTTCCCGATGATGAACATGTAACATACGCAAAAAAACGTATAGATGTTATTTCTCCTTATGTAACCAAAGAACTGCCGTATGTTAAAGGAGATGATCTTTCACGAATTTATAAAGAAAATACCATGATTTTTTCTGAAGAAGAACATGGCGAGGACATTTATTTTATTAAAAATGGAATGGTTAAAATTACCAAGGTAGTAAATAATGTAGAAATATTGTTGTCTATACTAAATAAAGGCGAAATATTCGGAGAAATGGCCCTTATAGAATCAAAAAAACGCAGTACTAATGCCATTGCTTATGAAGAATCGAAAATTACTGTTATTAGTCAGACAAACTTTGAAAATATTATTAAAACTCAGCCCGCCCTTATATCAAGTATAATTAGTAATTTGGCTAAAAGGCTTTGGGTGGCATATGTTAACTTAGCCAATACTCAAATAACAAATCCACTGGGCAGAATGGTTGATATGCTGTTTATTCAGCTTGAAAAAAAACAGGTCAATGTAAATATGGAAAGCAGGTATGTATTTGACTTTGGCCCTAAAGAATTAATAAATTTGATTGGTCTTAATGTTGTAGAAGGCAATGAAGTTATGGAAAAATTATTAAAGCTTAAATACATTGAGCTTATTAAAGGAAAAATTGCAATAAAGGATATGTTTGAATTTTTTAAACATGCTAATTTATTTCGATCTAAACGTTAATTATATTTAAGGAGAATATAGGTTTAATGAAGACTATTTTCATTGTAGACGACAATGATACAAATTTAATGGCTGCTAAAACAGCTCTGGACGGTGTATATAAAACTTATGCATTGCCTTCTGCAGAAAAAATGTTCAAACTTGCCGAAAAAATCCTTCCGGACATTATTCTATTAGACATAGATATGCCGGAAATGGATGGTTTCCAGGCTATGAAAATATTAAAATCTAATAATCAATTAAAATCGATACCTGTTATTTTTCTTACTGCCAAAAATGATGCAGCAACAGAGATTCAAGGCTTTGAAATAGGAGCTCTCGATTTTATAAATAAACCTTTTTCTCCTCCCGTCTTATTAAAGAGGATCGAAACTCATATAGGAGTTGACGCTTTAATAAAAAAAAGCCAGCGTGCTGTCAGAGATATTCATAATGCCACAATCAATGTTATTGCAGATATGGTTGAATGCCGCGATTCGGTAACAGGCGGGCATATCGAAAGAACACAAAGTTATCTAAAATTACTTGTAAACGAACTTATTAGTTCAAAAGTTTATTTAGAAGAAATATCACGCTGGGACAGGAGGCTGCTTATACCATCGGCACAACTGCATGATGTCGGAAAAATTAGTATTAGCGATCTTATTCTTAATAAGCCAGGTAAACTTACTAATGAAGAATTTGAATTAATTAAAAATCACTGTACAGAAGGAGAAAGAATCATTGACAGAATTATAAATAGAACAAATGATGATGGATTTTTACTCCATGCAAAAAATTTTGCAGGATATCATCATGAAAAATGGGATGGGACGGGTTACTCGAGAAAATTAACAGGCGAAGAAATACCGCTTGAAGGGAGGATAATGGCAATCGTTGATGTTTACGATGCTTTGGTCTGTGAAAGACCTTACAAGAAAGCTTTTCCTCACGAAGAGGCAGTTAATATAATTATTAAAGACAGAGGGACCCATTTTGATCCTAAAATTGTAGATTCTTTCCTTAATATTAGCGATGAATTCTTATCAGCTTCTAAAAAACAGCTTAATTTATGAAAACTGAGCAAATTATACACTATACCATGCCCTATGGTAAAGTATTGATAGTTGATGATGCAGAAACAAATATATATATAACCGAAGGACTTATGTTATCTTATGATTTGCAGATTGACACAGCAAACAGCGGTTTCGAAGCAATAGAAAAAATTACCCGTAAAAATAGCTATGATATAATATTCATGGATCACATGATGCCCGAAATGGACGGTGTAGAAACAACAATAAGATTACGGAAACTCGGATACAGCGGTATAATTGTTGCACTTACCGGCAGCGCACTGGAGGGAAATGCCGAAATATTTAAAGATAACGTTTTTGATGACTTCATATCAAAACCGATAAATTTAAAAAGCTTGGATAACGTTTTAAATAAGTATATCCGTGATAAATATCCCGAAGAAGCCAGGAAATACAAATTAATTAAAAAAGAAGCCCTGCGATCTGAACCAAATACTAAACTGTTTAAGGTATTCTGCCGGGATGCTGAAAAAGCGGTGAAAACTCTGCAGAAAACTTTGAAAAGCGGTGAAATAAAATTGTTTACCACTACTGTCCATGCATTGAAATCTGCATTAACGAACATAGGAGAACATAAGACCGCCGAGGCGGCGTACGCACTGGAAACAGCCGGGAAAAAAGGCGACATGGAATTTATTAGCGCCAATACGGAAAGTTTTACAGCGTCTATAGAAGGTATGCTTGAAATAATAATGAAAGACATAAATTCAGATAAAACTGAAAGTGACAATAACAAGATGCAGGAAGACACAGCATTTCTGCAGGAACAGCTAGAGATCATTAAGACTGCATGCAAGAATTATGACGATACAGCAGCTTATGCCGCATTTGAGCGTTTAAAAGAAAAACAATTGCGGACAGAGACTTCTGCAGCACTTGAAGAAATCCGTGACAAACTATATTTACAAAGCGACTTCGAAGCTGCAGCAGAGCAGACTATGGCATTAATAAAGGCGTAATGGAATACTTTATATGAAGGAAACAAATAATTATATAAGATTTTTATTATTTTCCTGTATACTTTTCGTGATTATTTCTATAGGAACTTTTATGGCGTACATATTTTCTGCACGCCAGATTAACCGATCATACGTTGAACAGCAGCTTGCAGTTGCCGGTGAATCCATAAATTTGCAACTGGAAAGAGAAATATCAAGTGAATTATCCCTTATTACAAAACTGGGATATTCCCCAATTGTTCGTGAATATTTTTTAAGTCCCGATGACCCTGTTCTTAGAATGTATGCGATTGCCGAACTTGATCAGTTTCAACAACATAGTTCGGAAGGACTCGTATTTTGGATTAGTGATATTGATAAATTATTTTATGCTACAGGCACAGAGCCGTTTTTGTTTGATCCTGATAATCCAGAAAACTATTGGTACAATATGACACTATACGAAACAGAAGACTATAATTTCAACATTAACTATAACAATGATTTAGAAGTGATCAATCTATGGATAAATGTTCCGGTTTATGCTTATACCGATGATAATTCCAGAAAGCCCGTGGGTATGCTCGGTACTGGCCTTAACCTGACCAAAATCACACAAATTGTGGATTCAGCTCTGCAGGAACATTCCAGGAATATTACGGCCTATCTTTTTAACCAATTCCAGGAAATTACTATTGCCACGGATTTTGATTTAATTCTCAATAAGGTTCTTATTGAAGATCATTTGAGGTATGGTGGATCGGAAGCGATCCGTGTTGTGGAATCGATCATAGACGATAGAGGACAAAATTATATTTACGGCGATTATATGTATCGTGTATGTAGTATCTCTGCGATAAAAGACTGGAATATTGTGCTGCATTATCCATTGCCGGGCATTTTAGCACTAAATCAGCCCATGAATGTAGTATTTTTTGGGATGATGTTTCTTATTATATTGTTGTTTATCATCATGAACATTTTCGTTGCCCGTTCGGAACATGCAACAAGGGAGCAGAAACGTATATCATCAAGAATCGAAGCAATTATCAGCAGCCTGCCGGGAATGGTGTACGAACACCTTAACAATTTTCCCGATTTTACTCTTACTTATGTCAGTGAGGGCAGTAAGACCCTCATAGGATATGAGCCCAGGGAACTCATCGGCGGCCCAAACAAGTTTATGGCAATGGTGCATCCTGATGATATGAAAAGTATTGCAGAAATGAGTGCGCAAACCATAAACGTCGGGCAGCCCTGGGAACATGCGTACCGGATCATTATGCAGGATGGTTCAATTAAATGGGTTTTGGACCGAATGACCATTTTAAAGGGAAATAACAACGATACATCCGATTTAATTGAGGGATACATGTTCGACATAACAGAACAAAAACAGTTGGAAATCGAGAATGCAGCCAGGTTGGAAACAGCAGCAAATGAAGCTTTAGAGCTGAGCCGTGCTAAAAGCGATTTCCTGGCCAGAATGTCTCACGAAATCCGCACACCAATGAACGCGATTATCGGGATTGCACAGATACAGCTTCAGAAAGATGATTTATCGCGCGACTACGCCCTGGCTTTGGAAAAGATATATAGTTCCGGCAGCGGTCTTTTGGGGATAATAAATGACATTCTCGATCTATCTAAGATCGAAACAGGCAAAATGGAAATTAATCCTGTTGAATACGATTTGTCAAGTCTAATTAATGACACTGTACAGTTGAATATAGTGCGAATTGAATCCAAACCTATTGAGTTTATCCTGGAAATAGACCAGACACTTCCATCAAAATTAATTGGAGATGAATTACGGATAAAGCAAATTTTAAACAATCTTCTTTCAAATGCTTTTAAATATACAGAAAAAGGATATATAAAATTAAAGATAAAACATACAGTTATTGAAGAGGATATTATTTTATGGTTTACCGTCGAAGATACAGGACAAGGAATGATGCCGCAAGATTGCCAAAGGCTCTTTTCACAAGATTATTTACGTTTCAACTTAGGAGCAAACAGAACCACTGAGGGAACAGGTATAGGATTAAATATAACAAATAACCTAATTGAGTTAATGGAAGGAACCATTGCTGTGGAAAGCGAGTATAGGAAAGGCAGTATATTTACGGTATCAATTAAACAAAAAATAGTTAATTATGAAGCTATTGGCGCGGAGCTTGCCCACCAGTTATGTAACTTCACCTTTTCCGGAGAAAAACAATATGCAAGTTTAAAGATTCTCCGTGAACCTATGCCTTTTGGTAAAGTGCTTATAGTAGATGATGTGGAAACGAATCTTTATGTAGCCCAAGGACTAATGTCACCTTATGGTCTGGAAATTGAAACCGCTATCAACGGTTATTCTGCTATAGAGAAAGTTGAAAACGGAAGTTCTTACGATGTAATATTTATGGATCATATGATGCCGCATATGGACGGAATAGAAACTACGCAGAAACTGCGTTCTATGGGGTATTGCGGCGTGATCATTGCCTTGACAGCCAATGCGCTTGCTGGGAACGATGTAATGTTCAGGCAAAGCGGATTTGACGATTTTATCTCAAAACCCATAGATGTAAGGCAGTTAAACATGCTTTTAAATAAGTTTGTCAGAGACAGGCATTCAAAAGAAAACTGGGAACAGGTAAATTCGTTTTCTGTAAATAAAAAGCTTCTGGAAATATTCTGCAGGGATGCAGAGAAAGCAATTATTACCCTGCAAAAACTTGATTTAAGCAGTGAAATTAAACTGTTTATCACTACTGTTCATGCAATGAAATCTGCACTTGGAAATATTGGAGAAAAGGAAAAATCCCAGTCAGCTTATGATCTGGAAAATGCCGGTCTTGAAGGAAATTTTGAATTTATCAATGCTAATATAGAAAATTTTATTTATTCTTTGGAATCTTTAATAAAAAATATTAAATCAAAATTTCCCAATTCAAAAAATTATAAAAATGAAGACCAGGAAGATATACAGAAAGATTTTGATTTTTTAAAAGAACAGCTTAAAATTATAGTAACGGCTTGTGAAAAATATGACGATGAAATTGCTTATGCAGCCCTTGCACTATTAGAAGATAAAAAGTGGCCTAATGAGACATCAAAGAAGCTGGAAGAAATCCGGGATACATTATTTTTACATAGTGATTTTGAGAAAGCGTCAAATTTTGCAAAAAGCATGTTAGAAAATTATCTATAAGGAATATTTGTATGATGTATAGCGATTCTTTTACTTTTTCAGCTATAAAACCAACACAAATTGCTATTGTAATATATGCCATTGTTAAACAAATATTTGTTACACTTTTTGTAGATGCTGATAACTGGAAAACACGTCTTATTATAAGTATTATTTGGTTGACAATAATATTTATAGTAACTAATAGTAAAAAACTATCAAAACGTCAGGTTGCAATGGCTGTTCTTATAACATCTGTTATTCAGGAGATTATTTATTTTACACTTTCTCATGGCGATAGAATGATTTTTATTTATTTAATTGGAATATCCCTTTTAAGTATTATGTATGCAGACTGGCTGGTAATGCTTATAACAATGTCTCTTTCCTGTATTTCAATATCATTTTGTATTTTTATTCTTGGAATAAAAAGTACAGTAGGATATGAATACGACTTTATTCATGATGCTTTTAATGTTGCAGGGTTAATAATGATTAATACAGTAATATTTTTAATAGGTAAATATACTATTGTGACTCTGTCAAAAGCTCGGCAGGAATCGGAAGCTGCAAGTAAAGCAAAAAGTAATTTTTTGGCAACAATGTCTCATGAAATTCGCACTCCAATGAATGCAATTATTGGAATGACAGAATTATTATTACGAAAAGATATTCCTATAAATGCCCGTCATGATGCACAGGATATTAAGCAAGCAGCATCTAACCTGCTTTCAATAATCAACGATATTCTGGATTTTTCAAAAGTAGAAGCAGGAAAACTGGAAATAATTCCTGGAATGTATACGCTTTCTTCGCTTGTAAACGATACTGTTAACATTATCCGTATGAGGCTTGTTGAAAAACCAATACGGTTTTATACAAATATTGAGGGAAAAATTCCAAACAATCTTATAGGTGACGAGTTACGTATTCGCCAGATAATTATTAACCTTCTTTCAAATGCAGCAAAGTTTACAGAGAAGGGACATATTAGTATGACAATTACTGAAACGAACAGGGAAAACAAAAAGATATGGTTAAGAATAATAATAAAAGATACCGGGCAGGGAATTAAAAAAAATGATATAGAAAATCTTTTTACTGACTTTATGCAAGTTGATAGAAAAAAGAATAAAAACGTTGAAGGTACCGGACTTGGTCTTGTCTTAACCAAACAGTTTTGTACAGCTATGGGAGGTGATATCAGTGTAAAAAGTGAATATGGATCAGGCAGTATATTTACAGTAGATATTCCTCAGGAAATTGATAATGAAACACCATATGCCGAAGTAGAAAATCTGGAGAATAAAAAAGTTCTTGTTTATGAAGGAAGAATTATCTATGCCCAATCGCTTTGCTGGTCTTTAAAAAATCTTAATATTCCTTATATAATGACAACAACAATGAATGATTTTGTCGAAGCACTTGGAAGCCAGGAATGGTATTATATATTCTCCGGTTATGGTCTATATGAAAAAATTAAAACTGTTTTAGATAACAAAGTTTTCCGCAAAGGAAAAAAACCGCCTCTTGCCCTTATGGTTGAATGGGGGACTGAAGCCTATATACCTGATGTCCGGTTTTTATATCTTCCAGTACAATCAATTTCAATTGCAAATACCCTAAATGGTAAACCAGATACTCATTGCTTTGTTGATAATCAGGCAGTAAAAAGTGATGTGGATTTTATCATACCCAATACAAGAATTTTGTTAGTTGACGACATAGCTACTAACCTTAAAGTAGCCGAAGGTCTGCTTATGTCATACCGTGCAGTTGTTGATACATCTCTAAACGGCTTTCAGGCCATAGAAATGGTAAAACGACGTGATTATGATTTAATTTTTATGGACCACATGATGCCCGATATGGACGGAATAGAAACAACTGCAGCAATCCGTACCTGGGAATCGGAACACAATAAGAGTATTCCTATTGTGGCTTTGACCGCAAATGCTGTTACAGGAATGAAGGAAATGTTTTTAGAAAAAGGCTTTAACGATTTTCTTACAAAACCAATAAGTGTATCCAAACTTGACGAAATACTTGAACGATGGATCGTACAAGAAAAAAAAGAGAAAGTAAAAAGAAATAATAATCTGGAGACAAAGAACATAAAGTCAGATAGGAAGCTGGAAAAGGTAAGTACTGAACTTTTAAAGGTTTTTCAAAATGATGCAGAAAAGGCTGTTATTACCTTAAAGGACACGTTTGCCAAAGGCGATATAAAATTGTTTACAACAACGGCTCATGCAATGAAATCGGCTTTAGCTAATATTGGAGAAATTAATTATTCCAAGGATGCAAACGATCTGGAAAATGCAGGTATTAATCAGGATACTGAATTTATCCATAATCATTTGGAAAAATTTATAATATCACTTGAGACCTTAATTCAAAAAAATAAATCTATAGAAATTATAGAAGATACAACAATTAATAATTATATTTACGAAGACATACCATATTTGATAGAGCAATTACAATTATTGCAAACTGCATGTAAAAATTTTGACGATGAAGCAGCATTTGAAAGTCTTGATAGATTAGAAAAAAAACAATGGAAATTAAAAACTAAAAAGAAAATTGCAAAAATAAGAGACATCTTATTTCTTCATAGCGATTTTGAAAGTGCTGAAGAACTTTCTGGTAATTTATTAAATTCAATCGAAAAGGAGGAAAAGAATTAAACATTTTTTGGTAATAAATCCACATTCTTTCCGGTATCAAGGCAGTTTACAGAAAATTCAATCAAAAATTGATGCAGTTTTTTCTGCAGATAAAAGTTTGGAGTACAATACATATATATCAAGGTATCCACGGGATGCTATTGCAGCAGTACACAGGTATATATCGAATTGCTCTGATAAGGAAATTGTTCGAATTTATGCAGTCGGCGGAGATGGAATTCTTTTTGATTGTTTAAATGGAATGGTAGATTTCCCAAATGCCGAGCTAACATGTGTTCCTTATGGCAATGACAATGATTATATACGTGCTTTTGGAGAAAATGTCTATGAAAGTTTTCGAGATCTTAAAAAATTGTCTGAAGCACCGGCTCGTCCTGTAGATATTATACATTGCGGATCCAATTATGCTATGATTGAAACTCATATAGGTTTTGTAGGACAGTCGGTAATCTATGCAAGCGAAATATTCAGACGTATTCCCGAAAAGCTGCTTAGGAATAATGTAAACCATGCATATACATTATGTGTATTAAAAGCATTGTTTAACCAGAATATTATGAAGCAGCATTATACAATTCTTGCAGACGGAGAAGATATATCAGGAAATTATTGTAATATACATGCAGCAAACAGCGCATGTACAGGCGGAACAATGGTATTAAGCCCATTTGCAAAACCAAACAGCGGATTCCAGGAAATAATTTTAATAAATACTCATCGCAAAAGAGATATTATCCGTGTAATGAGCGATTATTATAAAGGTCATTTTGAAAAACATGATATTTTTATATACAAACAATGTAAAACAATTGAAGTTAAAAGCGATTCTGTAATGAGTATACAAATGGATGGAGAAGCTTTTAATGCTAAAGAGCTAACATTAGAGATAATTCCCGGAGGTATTAATTTCTTTGCGCCTAAAGAACTTGATATTGTAGATTACTCATATAAAGCATTTAAAAGTTCATTAAAAGATAATAAAGATAAGGAAGGTTTGAATTGAACAAAAAAGCTGAAAATTTCAGCGATATAAAAGTAAAAAGAATAAAAAGTAAAATGACAATATGGATATTATGTTGTCTTGCAGTTTTTTTACTTTATGGCGGTATGTTAATTATTGAAGCGCTGTTCTTTGACGGTAATATGCGTGTCGCTGTTATTTCGATAGTAGTAAGTTCTCCAATTATATTAATTGCTTTTTTTGCTTATTTTAAAATGTCCAATGTCACGAATATACTGCTTATTATTACTGCCGGGACACAATTAATATTTTTAACAGCAGGTACATATTTACAAGAGCTAAATTTTTATTTTTTTGTAATGCTTCTTGTTTTAGGAACTGCTATGATTATGAAAGATTTTAAAATTCTGGCTAAGTGTGTAATCATTACATTTATTATTAATGTTGCAGCAATAATCTTTCTTATACCTAAATTAGATTGGATAAATCACTATCGTTTCTTTATAGAATTCTTATTTTTTCTGTTTGGCGCCATATTTTTTATGTTTATTACACGCAGTGTTGAACAGAAGGAAAATAATGCAGAACAGGCTTCTCTTGCATTTGTATCCTTGTTAAACAGTACTCCTAATTATATGGTCATTACAGATTCATTAAAAAGAGTACGTTATATTTCTGAACCTATGGCTCAATTTGCTTATTTTCCTTCACAGGAACTTGCAGTAGG
>Ga0099364_10004505_pt1 | contig 21090 bp, 20 predicted proteins | sample TergutTh196P3_FD_73070 | JGI IMG/M metagenome (GOLD analysis project Ga0099364, IMG submission 73070) | Microcerotermes parvus P3 segment gut microbial communities from Pointe-Noire, Republic of the Congo - Th196 P3 | ecosystem: Host-associated > Arthropoda: Insects > Digestive system > Gut ... | reverse complement strand
CAGTCACAGTCAACAGACAAACGGTTCATAACATTTATATATATGATATTATCGCCGACCCTTTCAATAATCGTTCCCGCCGCGTCTGCCATAGCTTCAAGAAATGCAGTCTGCCCGCCCACCATCGACAGTACCATGCCCAGCGTGGGGGAGTTGGAACGGCCGCCGCCGTGGATGAGTCCCTTTCCCGTCGCGGAGGCGTAGCCGATTGATATATTCTTCATCGCGCCGCCATAACCGGCCATTTGATGTCCCTTAAAATGCGACAGGATAATATGAAAATCATAATTGTCGAAATTTGCGCCAATGATATTTTCGCTTAACCGGTTGCCCGTATTTACCGGTACACGGATCTCTCCGTCTGAATCCAATATATCCACGGGAGCTATGGCCGTAAAGCCGTGGTCTTCGGCAACTTGAAGATGAAAGGCGGTGCTTGCCCTTCTGCCGCCGTAAGCCGTGTTGGTTTCTACAAGCGTTCCGTCCACCATTTTCACAAGGTCTTTTATAAGCTCCGGTCTGAGGTAATTGCTGTTGGAAGGTTCGCCTGTTGTAATTTTCACGGCGACGCGGCCTTCGGGTGAAACACCGAGAGCTTGATATACCGCCATTAATCCCTCCGGGCTTATGTCTGTGGTCATATAGACAACGGGGGCATTTTGGTCTGATACTTGTGTAAATTGATGGACTGTTGGATTTCTCATGTCTATCGCATTGCTTATCACCACGACACCTACAAGTACAACAATCAAGGCGACAGGAATAAGCAGGATGAATAACAGCTTTCTTTTTTTCTTCTTCATTAGGGTTCCCTCCTTTGTTTTAGATTGCTGTGATACCGCTTTGGTTTAATCGGAAAGGTGATATAGATTCGAGGTTCAAGGTTTAATTATCTACGCTCACCAAAACATATTGCTTACTTCCAAGCCCGATAGTCTCCGCATGGTCAATCGTCAGCGTCCCGTTTCTGGAGTTAATGCGTTCCATCAGGGATGCGCCGTCGGAAGCGGCTGCCACCAAATCAATACACGCTTGGTCGAGCGCCACAGGGTCAAAGGAAGCGAGTATGCCGATGTCGTGCATATCCGGCTCGGCGGGGTTTCCCACGCAATCGCAATCTACCGACAACCGATTCATCACGTTGATGTATAGAATGTTGCCGTCTAAATAATCAACAACGCTTTTCCCTGCTTCAGCCATAGCCATTAGAAAACTGTCTTGGTTGCCCGAAAACCCTGTTCTTGAAGTTCCTCCCGTGTGTATCCACGCTTTCCCGGATGATGAGGCAATACCAATAGAGATATTCTTGATCGCGCCGCCGTAGCCCGCCATCGCGTGTCCCTTGAAGTGGGAAAGCACGACATAGTAATCATAGTCAGGAAAAGTTATGCCGACAAAATTTTCGGCAAGTATTTCCCCGCCGAAAACCGGCAGGCTGATTTCCCCGTCAGCGTCCTGCAAATCAAAGTTCGCAATAGCTGTAAAACCATGATCTTCCGCTACCTGCAAGTGCATTGCGTTACTTGCGCGGGGGCCGCCGTAGGCCGTGTTGCTCTCAACAAACGTTCCGTCCAGCATCTGCACAAGGTCTACAATAAGCTCCGGCCTGAGATAATTGCTGTTAGGCGGTTCGCCCGTTGTGATTTTTACGGCGACGCGGCCTTCGGGTGAAGCGCCGAGGGCTTGATATACCGCCATCAATCCCTCCGGGCTTATGTCTGTCGTCATATAGACGGCGGGTATGCCGTCTGCTATCAATCCGGCGCTGCCATTCGATCCAGAATTGGCGGGGGGCGTTTCATTTTCGCTCGCAGCTTCCGACATGGAGACGGAGCTTTGCGGCGCTGTTTCAGAGGGATTAGGGGACGCCGCATCATTCGTCGTGCCGGTGTTACACCCCGAAAAAAGCGCGAAGATCAGCGCGGCGGCGATTAACAATGTGCTTTGCTTTTTAATCATGATTGTGATGCCTCCTGTAAATAAATGGTTTTATGGCGCTTATGGCGTATCCTGCTGTGTACTGCGCTGTTGTCCGGTTTCACTCCTCCCCGTAATGGAATGAATGCCGCTTTATATAGTCAATCATCGCGGCTATGGTTCTATTGACGTCATCACCGCGAAAACCGTGCCCGGCTCCTTCCAAAACAAGCAATTCGGATGATGTGTAAATGTCAACAGCTCGCTCGGAATACGATATTGGGACAATATTATCGCGGTCGCCGTGTATGAGCAAAACATGGTTGTGATAACCTTGTATCTCACTATAGATGTCAAATCCAAGGACATCCTCATAAAACCGTCGTCCAACCGTCGCGCCCATCAGTTGAACCTGTTCGGGGATGTCATCTGCACTCGAATACATTTGGTCTGCCGTGTCCGGTATTATAAATGCCGGGCAGATAAGAACAAGCCCCCTTATATCATCCGGCCTTTGTGACGCAACCAGCGCGGATACCGCGCCCCCCATGCTTAACCCCATAAGGAACATGTTGTTTGTGTCCACAAAATCCAGCGTTTGCACAAGGTCAATGACGGCGTTCAAATCCTCTGTTTGGGTGAGTAAGGACATATCCAGCATACTGCCGTCGCTTCTGCTGTTTCTGGAACCGCCGCCAAAATCAAATTTGTAGACAGCGACGCCTACTTCCGCTAAAGTCTTGGCATATTCCGTAAAATAGGCGTGATTGATATTAAATCCGTGGCTGATGATTACTACGGGAACTTTTTCTTGATTGTTATCGGGAATGTAAGCCACGCCATATATGGATAGCCCATCACGCTCGGAGGACAATTCCTGTACGATATATTTCCCGCTGCCAACTATCTCCGGTTTTCCGGCGGTGCTTTCGGGAACGTGAGCAATCTTTTCTTCTGTAATCATTTCCTCTATTTCCGGCGCGTTGCTTGCAGCACATCCCGTCAAAAAAAGAAACATCAGCATAACCAGCAGGATGGCAATGTTGGCGCGCGTTTTTGCTTTTAGGCCCATATCATTTTCCTTTCGTTTATTTGACGCCTCAAACGCCTATTTCGCGCAGCCATGAGGAAACTTTGGATTGCGCGTCCTTTCCTCCGCTCCCATGGACAGAAAGGCAAGACGTTATTGTCGATTGCGGGCATAGCTTCGCAATATCCTTTTTGACCTTTCCTTCTCCGCCACCGCCATGCGTACAGAACGGAGCGACGGTTTTTCCCGACAAATCGTTTTCTTCGAGAAAGGTTGCGATTGGGGGAGCGATTGTACTCCACCAGTTAGGAGAACCGATAAAAATCAAATCGTATGCTTCCATGTTATCTGCCTTAGTTTTCAAAGGTGGGCGAAAGCCCGCCTTTATTTCTTTCTTTGCCTGTTCCACGACCGTGTTATAATCAACCGGATACAAAATCTCCGGCTGAATTTCGCATAACGTCCCGCCCGTTTTCATGCAGATTTCTTCCGCTATCTTTTTTGTGTTCGCGGAATGGGAATAGTAAGCGATAAGTATTTTTCTGTTCATTTTCTAATCCTCCCCACTCATTATTCCATTACGCTAATTGTGACCGTGAACCCGCCGTCCATATTGGCTAATTCCGTGCCAATTTGGAGAGATAATATGCTAAACAAACGAACATAGCGATAATCGCTAAATAATCAATAAAGAAATAGGCCGCGGATTCTCCGAAGTTAAAAAAGGGGTAATCAGCCAACATAAACAGGTCAACCCAAAAGCGGCGAAACATAAAAGCGTAAACACCGTAGCCGAAAAAAGCGGTAGCGGTTATTCTAAGGAAAAACGTGCTTTTTGATGATTTTGTTACTGTTATTCGGGAAAATCCTTTCATAATCATTCGGGTAAACCCTTTCATGACCATACCCCAATGAAATCCAAGATGGACAGCCATGAACAAGAACAGCCATGAATTGAAAGCCATGTGCAGCTTCCGCCATAAGAACAAATCGACAGACATATCCAAAAAACCGAATACGGCGCGTGAAATCATAATTCCGCTTACCATTGTTCCCAGCATGGCAATCATAAGCAATGCGTTTACCAGTGTATTGAAGATACGCATAGCTGCGTATCTTCCCTTGAATAATCTTTTATACCAATTCAGGTTGAGGACATTGTGAAGAATAAAAATAATGAAAAGGAACATGCCAAGCCACTCATGCAATCTATTTCCTGTAACGTGATATGCCATAAGCAGCAAAAACAACGCGGTCATCACAACGTCCAATCCTACTTTAAGTATAGCCTTTGGCTTCATTTTATCACCTGTCTTTAATCATCAATACCGAGCCGGGCAATCCAGTCGTTAATGTCGTTCTGTGAGCCAGCCACATTTGGGCGATACGCTCCGAATGCTTCCAAAATAGTAACGTCACTTGGAAGCGCGGCGGTAATATCAATAACGCTTCGCGCGAGTCCGCCTGTGCCGTGGGCGCAAAACGGAATAATGGTTTTTCCCGATAAATCATGTTCATCAATAAAGGTAAAAATCGCCATAGGAGCCGAATACCACCAATTTGGGAAACCGAGAAAAATTATGCCGTAATCGCTAATATTATCAACGCTTGCAGTCAGCGCGGGCCGCGCGTTATCGCCGTGTTCCTCTATGGCTTTTGCGAGAGCTTCATTATAGTCGCTGGAATAAGGTTCAACTGTTGTTATCTTGAACATATCCGCTCCAACTGCTTCTTGAATATACTGTGCCATTAGCCCCGTGTTTCCGGGGGGCAATACGCTTGCTGATGTAACCGCGTCAACATCAATCAAGGCGGGGTTTTCGACAACGGTATTATCTGCCCATGTAAAATAAGCAATAAGAATATTACTGCCACCTACTGTTTCGCTTGAGCCTTCCCCCGTATTAGCGTCAGCACCTTCAGCGCCCTGTGTGTTGACAGATTCGCTATTCCCCCGAGGCGCGGCTATAACAGTATTCGTCTCAGATGGACCGTGCCCGTTATCCGGCCCTGTATTGCTGTTGCAGGAGGTCAACGCTAACACCATTAGCGCCGCAAGGGTTATACATCTTAATGATTGCAATTTCTTTCCTCCCTCATACGGAGTGTCAGGTATATTGTTTGCCTGATTCAGCTCTGTCTTGAAGATAGCGTAACAATCACATTTCCACTGCCAAGCACTTCTTTCAATTCGGCTTGTGTAATGTCATTGATTCTTCCGAGCCGGGTAAAGCTCCATGTGTGCGGTTCGTAATAGATTACAAACGCATTGCCTTGATATAGTATCAAGTCGCCGGGTTCGGTCGCTATCCGTTCATCGTTAGTCGGTAGGCTTACGCCCAATCCACCCACCTTTTCCATATTCCCGTAATCCCTCATGTCAATCGTGACAGAACCGGACGCCAACAGCTCCTTTAATGCTTCAGCCGATGAATTGTCTGCCAATGTCGCCGTTAAGACGGTATCCCCGATTTGAATGTTAATGATGTTATCCTGTGTCGCCGCATTGTTTATCTCCATGCCTTCAATCCGTGCCGCCGCATTGTCTATGTCCATGCCGTCAATCCAAACCTCTGCCAGATTCCTCGCGTCCGGCAGCGTAGCCCTTGTTATTGACAGCCCGTCCAAAACGGTAGAGTCGGGACACATATCCCGTATCGCCGCCATTGCTTGGCTATTGCCGCTGCTGCCCGATGTGCAGAACGGCAGAATCGTTTTGCCGGAAAAATCGTATGCCTCAAGGAATGAACGTATAGCCATAGGCGTGTGGCCATGCCAAATGGGATGTCCGATGAATACAATATCGTATTTCCCCATGTTTTCTACATTAGAGGAAAGAGCGGGGCGGTAGTCGTTTTCCAGTTCTTGACGTGCAATGTCAAGATTCTCGTTATAGTCTGTCGGATACGAATTGACGGTCATAATCTCAAACAAATCCCCGCCAACAATCTCATAAATATATTGCGCCAGCGTTTGCGTGTTGCCTGTATGCGAAAAATAGGCTATAAGGATATTCGTGCTTCCCTGATTATTTGCCGTATCCGGTGTTTGTGAAGGTTCTTCCTGTATTGGCGTTGTTAGAGCCTCAGAACGTTCCGAAGCCGGGACATCATTACTTTGTTCACTATCAATGCCATCATCGCAACCATACATGGTTAATCCAAGGGTTATCAATAATAACATCGCGGCAAGTTTCTTTATTTTAGCCATAAAAACTTTCTCCCTCCTACCACTCAACCCGTGGGTTAATATATCGGCCACGCCCAACCGATTTTCCATAATCAATGGAGGCAGCCGGGCATCTATGCAAGCAGCCAAGGCATAATTCGCATTGAGAAGCCCTCCATTCCGGTTTGCCGCCTACAATTTCGATTATCTGACGAGGGCAGATGTTTTTGCACAGTCCGCAAGACGTACACTTTTCAGATACCTTAAATTTATTTGTTTTACGGCCACGTTTATAAATTGAATAAGCGAATGAACACACAAACCGGGGCAGACGGCCAGCTACATCGTTATAGATTCCGGTATCCCGGTTGTTGATTCGGTCAGCAATTGTGCCTATGTGTTTTTCAGCATTATCAAGTTTTTCTTTGATTTCAGCTTCCGGGACAATATCCATCATCGGGACATAATTTTCCACGGTTCGGACACCAAAGACAGCATCTATTCTGATGGCACGGCTGATAAAGCGTTCAGCGTTTCCGGTTGACCCTCCGCAATTAAGTACAGCATATGAATAAAAATCATGTTTTGCGGATAGCGTAAACTTTTCAAGGAAGTCTTCGACAATAATTGGTATGCCAAAATAATAAACAGGCACGACAAACCCAAGCGATTCATCATCAGCAAGTTCAAAGGCGTATTGCCTATTTTGTACGCAACCGCTAATATTTATAGTATGGTCGCCGGTCGCGTCAGCGATTGTATCGGCAATATATTTGCTGTTTCCGGTTGCTGTAAAGTAAAAAATCATATCGCACCCCCTCTGTTCAAACTATACGCTTTTTCATTCATCTTCCATTTTGCTAATCTGTATGGTTCCAGACATATTTGCGATATGCTCAATGCCTGATACAGCTTTACCCAATTCATACAGGCCGCTTGCAGAGCCGTAATAGCCGTAGAACATCACTACATTGTTCCAAGGCTCATAATAACCAAACGATCCAATTATTGCGTTTGCCAGAGGCGTATCGGATATGCCCAGTTTTTCCGGCGGATTAAATATTTTCTCAATGCCGCCGTAATCCTCAACCGCTATGGTCAGCGGTAACTGCTCATACAACTCTCTTGCGGCACGGCTGCCGTTCAATTCAAAAACAACCGTATTTCCGTTTGATTGAACGCTGATTTTCATGCCCGTTTCCTCACTTATTTGAGCTTGATCGTATGCTTCAACCCTCGCGCTGCCGGACATATTCGCTATGTTGTCAATGCCTGTCAGCCCTACCCCTAATCTGTGCATTTGGTCACGGGCATAAAAATCTTCATACAGTATGAACGCATTTCCCCACGGCGCGTAATAACCGAGTTCACCTTTCACACCGTCATGGTATGCTTCCTGCGGAGTGACATTTAACCTTTCAGGCGGGTAAAACATCCATTGCGCGTTGCGAAAATTCGTTAATTCCAGTTCCAACGGCAACTGCTCGTAGAGTTCTTTAGCGGCGGCTGTGTCATATAATTGAAACGTCGCGGTATGACCCTGCGAGGTTATTCTTATGACCATATCTGATAAAGTCAGTCCGTGTTCCGTCGTTTGACCCGGCTCCGCGTGATTCGACGCTGGAGAAGATTCTGTTTCCGGTACGGATGAAGCCGCCGCGTTTTGCGGCGATGGAGTTTCGGCAGTATCTTGTTCGCAAGCTGTCAATGAAAATAACGATATAGCTGCAAATAAAAAGATTAAAATTCGTTTCATTTTTCGTTCATCCTCAATCCCTTTCGATGCAAATCCTATAACCGCATAAACCGTTTAGAGAAGAATAAAACAGGCTTAAAATAGAATTTTTCAAGCGCCTTAGTCGTATTTTGAAGTTCCTTGCGTATCTCAATTTTCTGTGGGCATTTCTTTTCGCACATACCGCATTGATTGCATAAAGAAGCCATTTGCGGTTTTGACTTCATAGATGTTTGCGTTAAATAATTCATGAAAGCCTGCCTTTTGCCGCCGATGGCAATGTCGTTGTAGCAAAAAAGGCATGTCGGTATATCGACCCCTTGCGGACAGGGCATACAATAATTACAGGCTGTGCAAGGCACTTTTATCGTTTCCGCCAATGCTTTTTTTGCTTGTGCGATTACGTCAAAATCGCTTTCAGCAAAATCTCCGGCGTTCACAGCCCCGGCAACGCTGATATTTTCTTTGAGCATATCCATTGTGTTCATTCCCGACAGGACACAGGTGACTTCCGGCTGATTCCATAACCATCGGAACGACCACTCGGCAGGGCTTCTCTTTACATGAGCCTGTTCAAACGCTTTTACCGCGCCTTTCGGCAGGTTGTTCGCGAGTACGCCGCCTCTTAGCGGTTCCATGATCATCACCGGCATCTTGGCTGCCGCGTAACGCAATCCGTTTATACCCGCAAGATTGTTTTCATCCAAATAGTTGTACTGAATCATACAAAATTCCCAGTTATATGCGTCGCAAATCTTAATAAATTCTTCCTGACCGCCATGATACGAAAAGCCGATGTTTTTTATCTTGCCCTCCGCCTTTTTTTCATTGATCCATTTTTCCAAGCCCAAGCCAGCCAGCCTTTTCCACACGCTTACGTCTGTCAGCATATGGATGAAGTAATAATCAATATAGTCGGTTTGAAGGCGCTCAAGCTGTTTGTTGAAAATCTTGTCTAAGTCGTCATGCTTCTTGACAAGATACGGCGGGATTTTCGTTGCGATTTTAACGTCCTTGCGTTTGCCGCTTTTGCTAAGAATACGGCCAAGGATTGCTTCGCTATTAGGATACAAATATGCGGTATCGAAATAATTGACTCCGTTTTCGATCGCATACAAAATTAGCCGCTCGGTTTCGTTTTCGTCTTTTGGAAAACGCATACAGCCAAAACCGAGAATAGAGAGGTCGTCGCCATTGACCTTGTTTTTCCTGTAATTCATATTTATCTCCTTTATCTATACGCCGCTTTGAAAATCGACACACAATCCTCAATAGAAAGTTCCGCAGGGTCAAGCGAGAACAGCCCGCCCATAGTGTCTCGCGCGTTTTTTGCAAGCGTTTCAAACTCGCCGGGGACAAACCCGTAATCCGACATTTTCAAATCAGCAACGCCGCAATCTTTTTGCAATTGCAGCAAAGCGGTAATAAAGTCCTCCGGCTTAGCGGCCTCTTTCATTCCCAATGCCCGCGCCATTTCCACAAACCGCCCGTCGCAAGCACGGGCATTTATGAAATGCGAAAAGTAGGCTTGTGAAAGCATGATTAGCCCCGCTCCGTGAGGCAAATCCTGATGATATGCGCTCATGGCGTGTTCCAGCGAATGTTGACTGGTAACGCCGCCCACAACCATCACAAGGCCGGACAGTGTGTTGGCAAACGCGACCTTTTCCCTCGCTTCGATATTACCGCCGTCTTTGACCGCAACCGGCAGATATTTGGCGATGTTTTCAATGGCGGTCAGCGCGTACATATCGCTCATAGGGTTTGCCGCTTTTGATATATAACCCTCCATGCTGTGGGAGAGCGCGTCCCAGCCCTGATACGCCGTGAATTTCGGGGGGACGGAAATCATCAATTCCGGGTCTACGACAGCCAAGACCGGGAACATATCCTCGCGCCCGCCAATTCCGATTTTCTCATTGGTGTCCGGCTTGGTGACTACGCCGTATGGGTCAACCTCCGAACCCGTTCCCGCCGTGGTTGTAATCGCAATCATGGGCAGAGCGGGATTCTCGCCTACAAGCCCTTTCCCGGTGCCGCCGAAAGCGTAGTCCCATAAATCACCGGAATTTGAAGCAAGCATAGCCATTACTTTCGCCGCGTCCATAACGCTCCCGCCGCCGAGGGCAACAATAAAATCGCAGCCGTTTTCGCGGGAAAACTCCGCGCCCGCTTCCACCGTGGATTTCAACGGATTGGCTTCCACTTTATCAAAGATAGCGTATTCCACATCAGCCCGCCGAAGCTGTTCCTCCACGCGGGGTAAAATACCACGCCCCGATTTACCGTTTGAAATGACCACCATCGCCTTTTTGCCGGGCATTTTCTGGCTGTTCAGGTTATTTAGCTGCCCTGCGCCGAACAGTATCCTTGTAGGTGTATAGGCGTTAAACATTTTCGTTTCCCCCAGTCATTTTTTCATATTCAGCATCGGAAAGGGCCTCGGCCCAATTTGTATCTCCCGGTGTGACCGCAATGTGGACGAACCAATCGTCAGGCGTTGCGCCGTGCCAGTGCTTCACGTCTGCGGGAATACTGACGACATCACCGATACGGAGCCGCCGCGCGGATTTTCCTTCTTCTTGGTAGTAACCGATACCGCCCGTGACAAGCAGGAATTGGCCGATGTCATGGGAATGCCAATTATTTCTCGCGCCGGGCGCAAATGTCACATTGGCAACGGCGGTATTGTGAGGCGGTTCGGGGTGAACAAGCATTTGCAGGTAAGCGTCACCGGCAAACAGCCCGTTTGTAATGAGTCCCCCTTTCGGAAAAATCGTGCTGTTTTCCAATGCCGCCTGTGTGCCGTCCGAAATAAATATCTCCTTTGCGAGATTGAAAGCCGACCACGCTTTAGGCCAACCGACATAAAAAGACAGGTGCGTGATGATTTCCGCGATTTCGGTTCCTGTTACGCCGTTTTGCTTGGCAAAATTCAAATGATGCGCCAACTGCTCGAAGTTGCCGCCGCTGATTAACGCCGCGACAGTAATCATGCTCCTGTCCCGCAGGGAAAGCGCCGTTTCCCTCGACCAAATCTCCCCGAACAGGATGTCGTCGTTCAGTTCCGCGAATTTGGGGGCAAATTCTCCAAGGATACCGCGCCCCGCAGTTTGCTTTTGCATATCGAACCTCCTCTTAAATTCTGAAAATCATTGTTGCTAAATTGTCGAGTACTTAAATTTCTTAAAATTTAGTATCGACTTTTACCAATGTGACTGATATAATAATACTAAACTTGATAGTATACTCTAAGTCAAGGCATTTTGAAATTAATTTTTTGTGAATTTTTTGTGGAGGAAATTTATGCTTTACACGATTGGCGAAATATCAAAGCGCATTGGGCTTTCCCCGCACACGCTCCGTTTTTACGCCAAGGAAGGGCTGCTGCCTTTTGTGGAGCGGAGCGACAGAGGTATCCGCGTGTTTAAGGAGTCGGATTTTGAATGGCTTTATATCATTGAGTGTCTGAAGAAAACAGGGATGTCCCTCAAAGAAATCAAGATTTTTGTGGATTGGGGTATGAAAGGCGACGAGAGCATTGACCAACGGTATGAAATGTTTCATAATCAGAGGGAAAAGGTAGAGGCGCAAATCGCGGAACTTAATGAAGCCCTTGAGGTGCTGAAATACAAGTGCTGGTATTATGAAACCGCAAAAGCTGCCGGTACGCTTGCCGTGCATGACACTATACAATCTCAAGACATACCGGAGGAAATACGGCATGTAAAAGAGAAAACCAAAGTTATCCATATGCTTGATACCCGGTGAATTTCTGAACTTCCTTTCACGCATGAAAGGGAAATAGCAAGGCATAAACGAGATATTCATTTTAAGCATTGATATTCATTCGATATAGGCATTTTACATTAAATCATGGCTTATCTATAATTGAATTGAAGCGAAAACAGCCCCATAGGGTTTTCTGGCCTAGAAACGGAGGAACCCTAAACAATAATAATGAGGGTAAGCATGATGAAAAACAGACAGATTTTTTACGGCTGGTACATCGTTGCGGCTTGCGCGCTGGTGGCCGGTGCGGGTATTGGATTCCACAATACAGCCGGTATTTTTTTAAGGCCCGTTACGGATGATTTGGGATTTTCAAGAGGGGAGTTCACATTTTTTCGCACTATATCCGCTATTTTAAGTGTGCTGTTGCTGCCTGTTTACGGAAAGACCGCTTCTGTCAAGGTATTTTTGTATGACTGGTTTGCCACATACGGCGCAGACGGTTTGGGCGTTCGCGGGCTTGGTTGCGGAAGACGCGGCGACGCGATGTGGTACTATACGCCATAACGATATCACGAAATATTCTGCATGAAAAATCCCGCTTTGGTGGGATTTTTCATTTTCAAAATAGCGCTTTTCTCTGAATCCATATTTTCTACAAATCACTTCGGTATACTTATATAAAATGTAAATGCAAGAACATAGAAGGGATGATTAGAATTGGCAAAGTTAAAAAAACGCATGAATAAAAGGGGAATTTTTTTAGCTTTGGTTTCCATTGTCGGAATTATTGCGCTTTTTGTAAACTTGACCGTCACAATATACCGCAGCAATCTACACGGTTCGGAAATGTCTTTTAAAAATGACGCAATCAGCCGGACAAGTGGCATAAGAAGGAATTTTCAAGATATGGAAACAATCCTCTCGGTATTTATAAGCACTGTCGAAACCATGCGCAACAATAATATAACAGACCGCGCTTTGATTATTCAAATGCAAATGGAGATGCTTAACAAACACACCGATGCTTTTGGTATCAGTATTGTGTATGAACCCTATGCGTATGACGGGCTTGATGAAGCATACAGCGATGACCTGCTATATAGCGAGAACGGAATATTCGCCGTTGACATAAGGAGAGCGGACGGCGAATATTCCGTAGAACCGTATTTTTCAATACACGGTTTTGATGTATATGAAAATGTAAGAAGCTCAGAGTTTTGTTTTTTGCATACCGGGGCATATGATACAGCAACTTGGCCTGTCACTGTGTTTAGCCTTAATTCACCAATTTATGACCAAAACGGGAACTTTATAGGTATGGCTTCGCTTACCTATACCGCTGATTTTTTAGAGAGCAATTTAGACGCACACATGGGAAATGAAATTACAAGCCTGATTGTCACGGAAAACAGAGGGAATGTGATTGCAAGCTCTCCAAGATTAGAAGAAACTACAGATAAAGACATATTATCTCTTGTATCAAATATGAATCGGATTTCAAGCGATAGCCTGCATGAAGTGCAGATGTTCCAAACGCATGGGATGTTTAAGGATAATTTGATGGTGTTTACAGATATTGTTTCATTTCATAAAGAACATTCCTTCTTATCTGAACTGTCACGGCTTAACATAATACATATGGCCAAGAAGCAGACATTTTGGAATTATTTGATAGTACGCGGATTCACGAATGTCAATTTTATTATAGCATCTGTTGCGATTGCCGCGTTTATCGCCCTCATATCCGATTTTCTAATCAGAAGGAGAAAAGATGCGCTTACAGGAGCATATTGCCGTGATGTAATCGAAAATGACCTGCCTGCAATCATCAGCGAAGCGGTTGCCGCTAAAAAGGACACCTGCTTGATAATGACTGATATCGACCACTTCAAAACCGTGAACGATACATACGGCCATACGGCAGGCGATGAGGTGCTGAAAGACTTTACGAATATTATACAGCAGTGCATAAGAAGCAATGATTGGGTTGCGCGTTACGGTGGCGAGGAATTTCTAATCTTGCTGCCTGATACAAATATAGAAACAGGCAGAACGGTTGCGGAACGAATACGAAATAAGCTTGAAGAATCGACTGTCAGCGCAGACGATAATTCTATAAAGGTTACAGCCAGTTTTGGTGTCGCGTCATTAATAAGCGATGGCGTGGCATCCGCGGAAAAAATAATAAAATTGGCAGATGAGCGGCTGTACTCAGCAAAAGCATCAGGACGAAACCAAGTTCAAGGAAATTAGAAATTGCGGCGGCGGCATTTCATCAAAGCGAGCGGTTTGAAAAGCATTTCCAATCTCCACAACTTCTACAAATCGCCCTGCTATACTGATTTTTGGAACCGCAAGGAGGCTGTTATATGGATTCATCTGTAAAATCAAAAAAATTGCGAATAGGCGGGATGACCTGCGTAAATTGTGAAAATATAATCAAGAGAAAGCTCCGCAGTGCCGCCGGTATTGAAAAAGCGGAGGTCAGCTACAGCGCGGGAACAGCATCGGTAACATACGACGCGGACATTATCCCGTTAAAGAGCATCGTAAACCTTATTGAAGCATTAGATTACCATGTACTGGCGGACAACGAGCGGCAGGGGTCAGACATTAAGCAGGTGGCCGGCATCTTGATTATAATCGTTTCGCTGTATGTACTGCTCGAACGGCTCGGCCTTCTGAATATGCTTGTGCCAAGCCAATTAGCGGATACCGGCATGGGTTACGGGATGTTGTTTGTAATCGGCCTTATTACTTCCGTCCATTGCATTGCCATGTGCGGCGGCATAAACCTTTCGCAAAGCATACCGCGCGGTGATATGTCTACCGAAACGCAAAGCCGTCTTTCTATATTTATACCATCTTTTCTGTACAACTTCGGCCGTGTGGTTTCCTACACCGCCGTTGGTTTTGTCTTGGGATTTGCCGGGCTGCTTTTCGGCGGCGGGTCTGACGCAGGTTTGCCAATCATAGCTCAAGGTATATTAAAGCTGATTGCGGGCGTGTTCATGGTTATCATGGGAATCAATATGCTGGGGTTATTCCCGTGGCTTCGTAAATTACAACCGCGAATGCCTAAAATATTCGCTTCTAAGGGTGGCGCGGAAAAAGCAAGAAGCAGAGGCCCACTATTTGTAGGGCTGTTAAATGGTTTTATGCCTTGCGGCCCTTTGCAGTCAATACAAATACTTGCGCTGGCTTCGGGGAACCCGATAACGGGCGCGGTTTCCATGTTCCTTTTCAGCTTGGGAACTGTGCCGCTTATGCTGGGTCTTGGTTCCGTCGTTTCGGCGCTGGGCAAAAAATTCACCCAAAAGGTGATGACAATCGGAGCGGTACTGGTTGTGGTACTTGGACTGGCTATGCTGTCGCAGGGGGGAAGCCTGTCCGGTTTCCTCTCGCCCACGATGTTGCTTTCGATTACAATCATCCTTTGCGCTGCCGGTGTAGTTTCAAGTTATCCTTTCCGCAAACAATCCCATAGGATAGCTTCGACATTCGCGGCATTGGGGGTTGCGGCATTAGTATTAATGACTCAAAATCCGATAAGCGCGATGATAGGTTTGGGAACAGGCGGCTCCGCGGGCGACAGTGATGTCCGGATTGTAGACGGGCGGCAAATTGTCAGCAGCGTCCTCTCCCCTTGGTCGTATCCGGCTATAACCGTTCAGGCCGGAATGCCCGTGGAGTGGATTATCGACGCTCCGGACGGCAGTATAAACGGCTGTAATAACAGGATATTGATACGTGAGTATGGCATTGAGTATACATTCCAACCGGGGGAAAACGTTATTGAATTTATGCCGGTTACAACGGGCAGATTTCAATATGCCTGCTGGATGGGCATGATACGCAGCACCATTTCCGTAGTAGAGGAAGGCGCGGAGATTAGCGCCGGAGGTTCTGATTCAAATGACTTTAGTTCCGGCGAACCAATACCTGCCGACGTTGCTATTCCCACTGATACACTTGCGATAGCGGAGATAACGGAAGATGGAGGTCTTACATATCAGACGGTAACGATCAATCTGACAGATGAGGGGTTCAGTCCGGCGGTGGCGGTAGCTCAAGCAGGGATTGATATGGAGTTGATTATCCATAACACCTCAAATCAAGGCGAGAATTATTCTTTACTTATCCCGGCCTACTATACTGTGGTTCTGCTTGATTATGCTGAAAATCCGCTCTACTTAACACCTGGTTCGAGTTTTGATTTTTCAAACGGGGACAACACATTTTATGGTTATGTAATGGTGGTTGACGATCTTGAAAGAATTGAAACGGACGAAATAAAACTTGAAGCGGCGAATTTTCTAACGATGATATGGCCGCCTGAAACATTCCGGTTTGAAATAGAGGTCGGTGCAAACGGCGCGGCGTTGCCGTCAGAATAAAAAGGAGGAAAAAAACAATGGCAGGATGTTGTGGCAATCAGTCAAACAACAAAAGCAAACGGGTGGCGCTTATTATAATACTCGCAATTATAGCGGTTGTTATTATAGCGGGCGCGCTGCAAGGCTGTAGTCGAGATGGCAGCTTGAGCATCGTGAGCGGCTCAGAAAACAACATAAGTGAACCGCAGGCCATGGCAGAGGATGAAGGACGCGGTAATGCTTCGGATTCCATCAATGGTTTTATTACAGATGTACAAGATACATTGCCTTCAGCGATCAATATTGTGAAAGCCGCAGAATTGGTCGGGGATATTCAGGAGATAACCATCGCCGTGGAGAATGGGGATTTTTCTGTAGACGCCATTGTCTTGCAGTCTGACAGGGATTTTATCGTCAGATTTGATGTGCTGAATGAACCGAATTTAGAGCGAATAGAGGAAGATTGGCTTTACGCAGCCGAGTATTTTGTAAATTTCCCCGGTTATGGCGGCGGTATAGATTTGATTTATGAAAATGAAACGCCTGCGCTTCCTCCGGTTATTGGCAACTTTGTTTTCGGCGACGTGTTTTTGGAGTCTGTCGTTATTGCCGTTCTCGTACCCGATGTCAATAACTATGATGAAGCGTCGGTAATCTCCATTGCCGCCGACTTTTTAGCGGAAGGGTTGTCCGGCAGTGGGTTCGCTTGCCATTAAGTTACGAGAAGTCCGGCAAAAACCGAATTCTACAAGGAAGGAGCGTAAAGATGGACTTTTTACTAAGCCACTGGCACTGCATACTTCCGGTCGTGGGCATTGCCGCCGCATTTTTCTTCATGCGGGAAAAGCCCAAGGACAAGCAGGAAGATAGTGATTCATCGGCAATTTCACAAAAAACGTCAATGGACGAAAAATCATTTGGGAGGAAATGACATGGCAAGTAAAAACAGCAAGCAAACACAAAACAGAGGCAAACAAACTAAAAAACAGCAAAAAAAATGGATATTACCTTCTGTGGCCGGGGTTGCTGTATTGGCGGTTGTACTGATTGTCGTCGCAATACAGAGCGGCAATGGCGGCGAGGAAAGCGACGGAAGCGCAGGCAACAATACCGCGAACGAATCGCAAGCTATCAGCGAAGGCGAAAGCCTCGTAATCCCTGTCAGCGAAATATCCGAAACCGCGCAATTTTATCCGGTAACAGTGAACGGCACAAGAATGGAGGTTGTCGCGGTGACAGCTCCGGACGGAACCATCCGAACGGCGTTCAACACTTGTCAGGTTTGCAACGGTTCACCGCTCGCTTACTTCGACCAGCAGGGAAACACGCTGCGGTGTTTGAATTGCGGCAATAGGTTCCCGATGAACAGTGTGGAGATTGAAGCAGGTGGCTGTAATCCTGTGCCGATTTTTGCAAGTGATAAAACCGTGACAGATGATTCCATCACGGTCGCATATGAAATACTGGCGGTAAATGCCTACCTTTTCCCGGAAAACTGGAAAACGCAATAACGCTGCCTATTCAAGTATGCACGGACATGGAGCAATTGACTTCAATTCCATTTTCCGCCATATACGTTGTTCCCCATTCGTACATAGTGGAGAGGATCGGACGGATACTGCGGCCTAAATCGGTGAGGGAATACTCTACTTTTGGCGGTACAATGGGATACACGGTGCGGATAATCAAATTATCTTCTTCCAATTCGCGGAGTTGCTGTGTCAGCATTTTGGGTGTAGCTTGCGGGATTAGCTTGCGGAGCTGACCAAACCGCAAAGTGGCATTAACCAAGTGCCATAGGATAAGCGCTTTGTATTTGCCTCCAATTAAATCAAGCGTAATTCCCACAGGGCAGTTGTGTTTAGAACAGTTATGGCTCATTGTCTGTTTTCCCCCATAGTATCTTTTTAGGTATTATATTACAAAAAAGTGCGTACTTGCAACATAGATTATTTATGTTAAAATAATATCATGGCATTAAGCCGCAGTCAAGGAAAACGAGGTGATTCATATGGAAAATCAAGTTCTCAGCGTCAGGGGCATGACTTGTGCGGCTTGCGCTGGACGGATTGAGAAAACAGTACGCAAACTGGCCGGCGTCGTTCAGGCAAGCGTCAATCTTGCAAGCGAAAAGCTGTCCGTGGAATACGACGGCGGATTGCTGGATATCGACGGCATAAAGCAAGCTGTTTCAAAAATCGGCTATGAAGTGGAGGGAAAATCAGTTGATGCTAATGTTACAATCCCCATAAGCGGCATGACCTGCGCTGCCTGCGTACAGCGGATTGAAAAGATAATCGGGAAACTTCCCGGTATATCCTCAGTTACCGTAAACCTTGCCACTGAAAAAGCTGCCGTTACCTACGCGCCACAAATGGTGAGGCTTTCGGCTATACGTGAAGCGATTGAAAAAGCCGGATACAAGGCGTTGGAGATAACTAAAACCAGTGCCGCCGATGAAGACCGGGCGCGCAAGGAAAAAGAAGTGCAGACAATGTGGATGAAGTTCACTGTATCGGTTGTGCTGGCTATACCGCTTTTCTATATCGCGATGGCGCCGATGATTTCATTTGTCAACCTGCCATTCCCAAGGGCGCTGGATATGATGGAATACCCGCTTGTGTTCGCAATATTGCAACTGATGCTGACTATCCCCATCGTTATAGCCGGATATAGGTTTTACACCGTAGGGTTCAAAGCGATGTGGAATCGCAGCCCCAATATGGATTCGCTTATCGCAATCGGTACGTCGGCGGCGTTTATTTTCAGCCTCTACAAGACTTTTCTGATTATCAGCGGTGATTTCAGCGCGGCGGATATGCTTTATTTTGAGACGGCGGGCGTAATCGTAACATTGCTTCTGCTTGGAAAAGCCCTTGAAGCCGTGACCAAGGGTAGAACGAGCGAAGCGCTCAAAAAACTGCTGGGGCTTGCGCCGAAAACGGCAATCATAATTCAAGACGGCGAAGAAAAGGAAATTCCCATTGATGAAGTGGAAATCGGCGATATTATCATCGTTAAGCCCGGCGCGAGTATCCCCGTGGACGGCACGGTTACGGAAGGGCACTCGGCTATCGACGAATCCATGCTGACCGGCGAGAGTATGCCTGTTGATAAAAAAGAGGGTTCACTTGTGTACGGCGCGACAATCAACACGACAGGCGCATTCCGTTTCCGTGCTGAAAAAGTCGGAAGCGACACGGCGCTGGCTCAGATCATCAAGCTCGTCGAGGACGCGCAAGGCTCAAAAGCGCCGATTGCCGCTATCGGAGATATTGTTTGCCGCTATTTCGTGCCGATTGCCTGTTTGATTGCTCTCGTTTCGGGCATTAGTTGGTTTTTCATCACAGGGGACATTGAGTTTGCCATGATTGTATTCGTGTCAGTGCTTGTGATTGCCTGCCCGTGCGCGCTTGGGCTTGCGACGCCGACCGCCATCATGGTCGGAACAGGCAAGGGCGCGGAAAACGGCATACTCATCAAGGGCGGGGAAGCCTTGGAAATGACGCATAAAGTCAACACCATCGTCTTTGACAAAACCGGCACGATTACCGAGGGTAAACCCACCGTGACCGATGTATTGACCACCGAAGGCACGATTGGCGATAATCTACTACAAATCACGGCTTCCGCCGAAAAAGGCTCAGAGCATCCTCTCGGTCAAGCTATTGTAAACGGTGCGATTCTAAAGGGACTCGAAATATTACCGACAGACAGCTTCAATTCCATCACTGGACGAGGCATTGAGGCAGTTATTAACGGTCAGACCGTCCTTGCGGGAAACCGGAAGCTAATGGACGAGCGCGGCATTTCCCTTGCGGTGCTGGAATCGGAATCCGACAGATTGGCTGACGAAGGCAAAACCCCGATGTATGTCGCCGTTGACGAGAGACTTGCGGGTATCATTGCTGTTGCTGATGTGGTAAAACCAAGCAGCAAGTCCGCTATAGCGGTTTTGCGTAAAATGGGCATCGAAGTCGCCATGATTACAGGTGACAACAAAAAGACTGCCGCCGCCATTGCAAAACAAGTCGGCATTGACAGGGTATTGTCTGAGGTTCTGCCGCAAGACAAATCAGGCGAGGTACAAAAGCTGCAAACGGAAGGCAAAAAGGTAGCGATGGTTGGCGATGGAATCAACGATGCCCCAGCCTTAACGCAAGCCGACATCGGTATCGCTATCGGCTCCGGTACGGACGTCGCTATTGAATCGGCAAATGTTGTCCTTATGCGCTCCGACTTAATGGATGTGCCGACAGCGATTCAATTAAGCAAAAAAACAATCAGAAACATCAAGCAAAACCTGACATGGGCGTTTGCGTACAACGTAGTCTTGATTCCTGTGGCGGCGGGTGTGCTGTACATCTTCGGCGGACCCCTGCTTAACCCGATGCTGGCGGCTGGCGCGATGGGTCTTAGTTCAATATCTGTATTATCAAACGCGCTGCGGCTCAAACGCTTTAAGCCGTACACCGTGAAGTAGGAGGGAAAGATGATGAACAAAAAATTAATATGCTTTATCGCGGCCGCTGTGTACGCTGCCCTGTCTATCACGATCGCTGCTTTCGCGCTCTCGGCTAATGAGGCGCTGGATGTTGTAGCGAACTATGCGGTGACGTCTTTTGAAACCCTTGGGGAAGTGGCAGAGGTGACAACCGGCGATGGGAATGGGTATGTCGTCCATTCCCCGGGCCGTACCGAGCAGTTTTCATATGGCGAAAAAGTACAGCTTATATTCGACGACGCTCCATTTTTAGCCGCCGGATTTGACCCGGACAGGTTTGAAGGCGATAATTTCATAGCAGAAGACGGTTATATCATATTTACATCGGCAGGCGTGACAGGTACGGCAAGTACAAGCGGCGCTGTCCAAACAATGGAAGCCATTATCCGAAACAACCGCGGGCACATGCATTACCACATGGATCACGACCTTTTTGAACTGCATTTGGGCGACGGTACCTTCCGTTGGGCGAAGGACTGGCGGAACAATACACGGGGCATGACATTTGTTTTGAATCCTGAGCCGTTTATTGAAGCGGGACTCGACCCGGAAGCGTTGGAAGGTTGGACATTGGCAAATGTCACGTTGAATCACGGCAGAGGGGAGACTGTGCCTCGGCTTTTGA